>CETB01009672.1_pt1 | contig 24879 bp, 21 predicted proteins | sample 356381 | NCBI WGS metagenome assembly CETB01 (sample SAMEA2622545, study PRJEB7988) | marine metagenome | biome: marine biome (ENVO:00000447); feature: deep chlorophyll maximum layer (ENVO:xxxxxxxx); material: "saline water (ENVO:00002010), including plankton (ENVO:xxxxxxxx)" | depth 155 m | reverse complement strand
ACAAAATTATGCCAAAAATAACAAATTTAAATTCAATACAAGTCTTGGATTCAAGGGGAACTCCAACAATCAGAACTTTTATAACTTTGGACAACAAATATACAGGCATAGCTACTGTACCTTCAGGCGCTAGTACAGGAAAGTATGAAGCCGTAGAAATCAGGGATAATATTCCTGAAAAATTTCTTGGCAAAAGTGTTAATAAATGTTTGGAAATCATAGAAACAAAAATAAAACCTGAAATAATGGATTCCCAATTTAATTCTCTTGAAGAATTTGATCGCATTTTAATTGACCTGGATAACACAAATGATAAGTCATATTTAGGTGCTAACACATTATTATCACTTTCAATGTCATTTAGTAAATCAATTGCTCTTTCACAAAATTTAGAATTATTTGAATCGTTTGACTCAAATACTACAAGCTACAAATCCCCTGTTCCGTTGATGAATATTTTAAATGGAGGAAAACACGCATCGTTGTCTAGTGATTTCCAAGAATATATGATTATTCCGATTGGATTTGAAAGTTACGATGATGCCATAAATTGTTGTGTCAAAATATATTGGGGATTAAAATCATTTTTAGACTCAAAAGGAAAATCTACTTCAGTTGGAGACGAAGGAGGGTTTGTTTCCCCTTATAGCGATAACGAAGAACCTCTAAAACTTATTATCAAATGCATTGAAAATGCCGGCTATAAACCCGGAGAAGAAGTAATGATCGGGCTAGATGTTGCCGCCTCCGAATTATTAAATAAAAACAAATACAAAATTAGTATTTCAAAATCTAAATCTGATTTAATCACTAGGGACAATTTATTAGATTTTTATATTTATCTAGTAGACAACTATCCAATAATTAGTATAGAAGATCCTTTTGATCAAGATGATTGGGAATATTGGAATAAAATAAATACTAAAATTGGGGAGAAAATTCAAATCGTCGGAGATGATTTATTAGTAACTTCTTTGAATAAAATAGAGCGATCCATAAAAGAAAAATCTTGTAACACAGTATTAATAAAACCCAATCAAATAGGAACCATAACCGAAACATTAAAAGCAATTGATTTTGCTCATGATAATAACTTAAATACAATCATTAGTCATAGATCCGGTGATACAGAAGATAGCTTTATTTCTGATTTAGTGGTTGGAACTAGGTCTAACCAGATCAAATCAGGGGCACCAGCTCGTTCAGAAAGAACAGCAAAGTACAACAGAATAAGTGAAATTAATATGTTAAAAAAAGACATAAATTATATTGGTCGTAATTCAATGATTCTATAAGGAGATCAAATGAAAACAAGAATAGGAATAAACGGTTTTGGAAGAATAGGCAGAAATGTTTTTAAAGCTATCCTAAAATACCATCCGAATTTAGATGTAGTAGCAATAAATGATCACTCTAGTTCCGAAACCAAAGCTCATTTATTAAAATATGACAGCATATATGGGATTTTTGATAAAAACATTGATTTTGATGATGATAACATTATTGTTGATGGCAATACAATAAAATGGAGCTCACATTCAAATCCTGAAGATATTGATTGGAAGTCCACAAATGTAGATATTGTTATAGAATCTTCAGGCAGATTCAGATCTGCGAAAGAAACAATAGGACATATAAATGGTGGTGCAAAGAAAGTGATCATATCATCACCTGCAAAAAATGATGATATCACTATGGTATTAGGAGTAAATGAATCAGAGTACATTCCCGAAGAACACAATATTCTTTCAAATGCATCGTGCACTACAAATTGCGTAGCGCCTATGGTAAAAGTTTTAAATGATAATTTTGGATTTAAATCAGGCTTGATGTCTACCATTCATTCTGTCACTAATGATCAGTCAATCTTAGATAGAGGACATAAAGATTTAAGGAGAGCAAGGGCTGCAGGTATGAATATTATTCCTACAACAACTGGTGCTGCAAAATCAGTAGGCGAAATAATTCCTGAGTTAAAAGGTAAAATTAATGGACTGGCATTTAGAGTCCCTACTCTCTATGTTTCCTGCGTAGACTTAGTTTGCACTCTAGATAAAACTGTAACAAAAGAACAAATCAATGAAACTTTTATTAAGGAATCTCAAAATAAATTTAAAGACATTATTGAAGTCTGTGAAGAACCCTTAGTAAGTGTAGATTTCAAACAAAATTCATCTAGTTGTGTGATAGATTCGCTTTCTACCGAAGTGATAAATGGCAACATGGTTAAGATAGTTGGATGGTATGACAATGAATGGGGATACAGTTGCAGAACTGCTGATATGGCTTCTTATGTTACTAACTTAAAATAATATAGTATTTTTATAATTGATGTGTTAAATTAAAATCAAAAAATCGTTATGAATGATAGGCTAGGCGTCTGGGCCAGTTACCCTATCTGGCAACCTAAATGTAAAGGTGCCCCAGATCATACGTGACCTACTGAGAGGTAAACATTGAGAAATCTCTCCAAATAGGAGAGATTTTTTTATTGCGAGGAAAATATGACAGATGAAAATAAAGAAATGACAATATTTCAAAAAATGACTGAACTATCTCTAAAGCATGATTCTATCAATCTTGGCCAAGGATTCCCTGACCAAGATGGACCAAAAGATATTTTAGAAAAAGCATCTAACGCTTTATTTGAATTAAGTAATCAATACCCACCTATGAGAGGCCTTGAAAGCTTGAGGAAAAATATTTCTAATCATATGGATACTCATTATAAACTTCAAACAAATTGGGAATCAGAAATTTTAATTACCAATGGAGCAACTGAAGCATTAGCCGCTTCAATACTTGCCATGACAGATCCAGGAGATGAAGTAATCATCTTCGAGCCTGCTTATGATTCCTACAAACCGATAGTTGAAAAAGCCGGAGGGATAGCAAAATGTATACCTTTAATATCTCCTAAATGGGAAATAACCTATGAAATTTTAAAAAACAATATTAATTCAAAAAGTAAACTTATAATTATCAATAATCCTATGAACCCAATTGGTAAAATGTTCAAAACTTCTGAATTAGAAGCAATATCAAAAATTGTTAATGAAAATAACATGTATGTTATTTCTGACGAGGTTCACGAACATATTGTTTTTGATGATAATAAGCATATACCTATAATATCAGTCAAAGGATTGGAACAAAGATCAATTAAAATCGGATCTGCTGGTAAAACATTTTCGTTAACAGGTTGGAAAATTGGGTTTGTCATAAGTACAAAAGAACTAATAAATACAATTAGTAATATGCATCAATATATTACGTTCACTGTTCCCCCAAATCTGCAAGAAGCCATAGCGTATGCATATAAAAAACCAAAAAATTATTATGAAAATCTCAAACAAACATTCGAAGACAAAAGAAATCTTATCTACAAAATACTCACAAAATATGGTATTGCAACACATTTACCCGAAGCCACATATTTCATAAATATTGATTATGAAAACAAGTACCCAGGGGTTGATCCGGAAGACTTTTGTCTTGAATTAATTAAAAATGCAAAAGTTACCGGAATACCTATTTCAGTGTTTTATAACAAAGAGACAAATGAAAAAAATGTAAGTAAATTGATAAGATTATGCTTTGCTAAAAACGATAAAACACTCATACGAGCTGCTAATCAAATTGGTAAATACCTAAATTAAATGTTTTTTTATTTTAGAATAGATTAATTTACTAATTTCATCTAATTCTAAATTAGCATCTATAACAACCCATCTGTCGGAATCATTCCTAGCAAGACTCAAATATTCTTGTCTTACTTTATCATGAAAAATTTTATTTTCTTTTTCAAATCTATCCGATTTATCAATTCCTTTTCTGTTTATTTTTTCTTCCCAAGTTAAATCCAAATAAAAAACAATATCAGGAATAGTTTTATCAATTATTAATTGATTTGTAAAATCAATATATTCTTTATCAAGATTTCGACCGGCACCCTGATATGCTATAGAGGAATAAAAATATCTATCACACAAAACAATTTTATTTGTTTCTAATGCAGGTTTAATTTTTTCATTAACAACAGCAGATCTAGATATAGAGAATAATAAAAATTCCATTATTGGAGTTAATTCTTGTTTTGAATCAAGTATATTTAAAATTTTCTCACCGATCTCAGTACTGCCAGGTTCTCTTAATGGCAATACTTGGTAATTATCTGATATTAGTTTATCTAATAAAATTTTCACTTGGGTAGATTTGCCGGAGCCATCTAATCCTTCAAATACAACAAATAATTTCACTTGGTTGTCTCCATTAGTTTTTAAAATATACAACTCTTCTTGACTTGCCTTGATTTTTACTTACTGAATTTAGTCCATATTTTTCAGCAATGCTATGCTGTAATTTTCTTATATAAGAACTCTGCGGTGACAATTCATGTTTGGAAATATTATTAGAATTACTGATTTCTATAGCCATATTTTCAGCCTCAACTATAGCAGGGTCAGATTTTTGAGCAGATTGAATTTTTTGTTTTTTTATAGTGCTGAGTAAGCTAACAATTTGGTTCAACGTATTTTTTCTAATTACATAAACAGGAATATTAGTTTTATGAGCATCAATTAAAAATTTAGTTCTTTTTTTATAGAAATTTTTTGTTGTTACAATAAATTCAGAATTTTCAATATTAGCTGAAATCAATATATTGATTCCAATTTCATTTGCAGCCATCTCTAATTTACCTTTATTAACCCCGTATGGGTATATAGAAATAGTATTATCTTCTGTTTCTATTATTTGACTAACTTTAGGTAACTGATAATCAGTATTAAAATTCTTAACTGATTTTGTTTTAAGTTCATTTACCACGCCATTCGTATTCAATTGTCTTTCAATCGGTCTTATAGGCATTCCTCGTAGTAGTCGATCAACAACTAAATCTAAGTTTTCATGAATTAATACGTGGTTAAAATCTTTAATTTCTACAAGATTGTTAAATGTTGGTTGAGATTTTCTTTCTAAAATAGTTTTTTGTGTATTTCTTTTTTTTGCTTCTTCATCTCCTAATGTTACAGCTTCAATTCCTCCAACTAAATCAGACAAAGTGGGATTCATTATAAGATTATCTAAATTTATTCCATGCGCTGTACCAATCAATTGGACCCCTCTTTCTGCAATAGTTCGTGCTGCTCTTGCATCTTCAATAGTACCAATTTCGTCAATTACAATGACTTCTGGCATGTGATTTTCAACGGCTTCAATCATAACGGCATGTTGCATATGCGGAGATGTCACCTGCATTCTTCGAGATGAACCAATTGCAGGATGAGGGATGTCACCGTCACCAGCAATTTCATTGGATGTATCAACAATAACAACTCTTTTTTTCATTTCATCTGCCAAGAATTTTGAAACTTCCCTTAGCATGGTAGTTTTGCCAACACCTGGTGGTCCTAAAAATAAAATACTTTCACTTTTTTTAACAATATCATCAATAATGTTAATCGTACCATTAATAACTTTACCAACTCTCATGGTTAAGCCAATTGTTTTATTTTCTCTATTTTTTATTGCAGAAATTCGATGCAAAGTTCTTTGAATTCCCGCCCTGTTATCCGGCATGAATTTACCAATTTTTTTTGTAACATAAGTTAAGTCTGATTTGGTAATCTCTTTTGTATTAAATATTTCTGAACCTGTACTAAATCTAGCTTCTGGTGGACGGCCATAATCTAATACAATTTCTAATAAATTTTCAAGATTACTATGCTTAGATAAAGTTTTGTACAAATGCTCTGGAAGAGCTTTGATTAATACATTTATTTCATTATCCAAGTTTTATTATCCTACCATTGACAAAAAATATTTATGAATTCGTGAATCATTTGTTAATTCAGGATGAAAAGAAGTGGCCAAAAGATTGCCTTGTTTGACAGCAACAGGCATTTCAGTTTTTTGTTTTACTAAAGATAAAATTTCAACTTCCGGAGAAGTTTCAATTACAATTGGAGCTCTTATAAAAACAGCAGGAAAATTGCCATCAATTCCTTTGAAATTCAGATCTTCCTCAAAGCTATCAATCTGCCTGCCAAATGCATTTCTACTTACTTTAATATGCATTAACTTCAGTGGGTCTGGTCGGTCGTCAGTCAGTTCGTCAGCCATAACTATCATTCCAGCGCAAGTTCCCCAAATAGGAAATCCGGATTTAGCCATACTTACCAATTTATCTCTGAATCCATAAATATCGATAAGTTGCACAATTGTAGTACTTTCTCCTCCAGGAATAATCAATCCATCCACATCATCTAATTGTTTTGGCATTCTGATTTCAGAAACTGTTGCGCCATTTGATTCAAGCATTGCAGAATGCTCGGCATAATCTCCTTGAAGAGCTAATACTCCTACGCGTTGCAATATGCTACCAGCCTCTTTGTGCTAATTTCTCATCTTCAGGCATAGTTCTAACATCTAACCCAGGCATTGATGAACCAAGACCTTTTGAAATTTCAACTAACATTTCAGGGTCATTAAAATGCGTAGTTGCTTTAACTATTGCTTTTGCCATTTTTGATGGATTTTCAGATTTGAATATACCTGATCCAACAAATACTCCCTCTACGCCAATTTGCATCATAAGTGCCGCATCAGCAGGTGTAGCAATCCCTCCGGCGGAAAAATTCACAACAGGTAATTTGCCAGTTTCATGAATATCTTTGATTAGATCATAGGGAGCTTTGAGATCTCTTGCTAAGGCCATTAATTCAGTAGCATCCATATTTTGTATTCTTTTAACTTCTCCTAAGACAGTTCTTGCATGCCTTACAGCTTCAACAACATTTCCTGTCCCTGCCTCACCTTTTGTTCTAATAAAAGCGGCTCCTTCTCCGATACGCCTTAAAGCTTCTCCAAGATCTCTGCAACCACACACAAAAGGCACTTTAAAATCGTGTTTATTTATGTGATTATTTTCATCAGCAGGTGTTAGTACTTCAGACTCGTCAATATAATCAACTCCCATTTCTTCAAGTATTTGAGCTTCTACAATATGACCAATCCTGGCTTTTGCCATCACCGGTATTGTCACAGCATCAATTATTCCTGCGATCATACTAGGGTCTGACATTCGAGCTACACCGCCATCTTTTCTTATATCTGAAGGAACTCTTTCTAATGCCATTACAGAACATGCTCCCGCATCTTCAGCAATTTTTGCTTCTTCCGGGGTTACTACATCCATAATAACACCGCCTTTTAACATTTGTGCAAGTCCAACTTTAACTTTCCATGTTCCAGTTTCTGTTTTAGATGAACTTTTTTTATTATTTCCAGATTTCAAGGCCATATCTTTCTCCTATTAAATTACATACTGTATTAATTATATATATTTGAATAGTTGAAATGCAATGTAATATGTTTATTAATTATTGCGGTTCTTTAGAACAAATAGTTTCTAGTAATAATTTGGTTACTGTATACGGATCCATATTAGCCGATGGTCTTCGGTCTTCCAAGTATCCTTTTTGATCTTTTTCTACTTGCCACGGAATTCTTATTGAGGCTCCTCTGTCTGATGCTCCATAAGAAAATTTTTCTATAGATTGCGTTTCATGAAGTCCAGTTAATCTTCGTTCATTTCCATCACCATAATTACTTATATGCAAATCATGTTTTTCTGCTAAAGCCTCACATCCGTCAATTATAGGTTGATATTTTTCTCTCATAGATTTTGTAGAGAAATTTGTATGAGCACCTGCCCCATTCCAATCTCCGGGAACGGGCTTTGGATCTAATGATGGGTGTATTCCATGCAACTCTCCTATTCTAAAAAGTAACCATCTTGCTATCCATAAATGATCACTAACTTCAAGGGCTGAAACTGGTCCTATTTGAAATTCCCATTGCCCCGGCATAACTTCTGCATTAATTCCAGAGATTGCAAGACCAGCATCTAAGCATAGTGCCATATGTTCTTCAGCCATCTCTCTTCCAAATATCCAAGATGCTCCTACGCTACAATAGTATGGACCTTGTGGTTCAGGAAATCCTTCTTCTGGAAAACCAATAGGTTGCATGGTAACTGGGTCTAACATAGTATACTCTTGTTCTATTCCAAACAAACCTTCATGGTTTGCATATTTTTTTGAAATCATTTCAGTTTCTTTTCTAGTGTTAGTAGCATGTGGTGTCATATCTGGATTTAATACTTCACAAAGAACTAAAATATTATCTCCACCTCTAATTGGATCTGGGCATATAAAAACAGGATTCAAAACACAATCCGAACTAGCTCCTTCAGCTTGGTTTGTACTTGATCCATCAAAACCCCAAATAGCTAAACTATCTGCTCCCATAGATGAAGTTCCCATAGACAAAATCTCTTCTTTTTTTAATACTTTTGTCTTTGATCTTAATTGAGGGGTGGGTGTAGTGCCATCTATCCATATATACTCAGCTGTTATGTTAGACATTTTACCTCCTAGTAAAAATATAGAAAAATTATATTAATTACAATTTATCAAACTTATAATTAGTTATACAATCAAATAAATGAATGAATATATTAAAATAGAAAAAAAATTAAACTTATCATTTAAAAATTTAAAATTACTTGAATCTGCACTGAATCATTCTTCACTAAAAAATGATAATGCATTAATTCAATCTAATGAGATTTTAGAATTTATGGGAGATTCAGTAATGTATTTTATTATAAGTGAATACATTTATATGAATGATAAAGAACAAATAGCTAGTGGGGATATGTCGATAATTCGTTCAAACATAATCTCTAATGAAACATTTGGAATATTTGCAAAAAAAATTCATTTAGACAAACATATAAAAATTAGCAAAGGCCAAAGTAAAATCGGAATATCCTATTTGATGCTATCAAATTGTTTCGAAGCTTTGATAGGAGCAATATACTTAGATTCTGGGATTGAAAGTGTTAAAAAATTTATTTTTGATAATTTCAAACTCGAAATTCATGACCTGTTCGCAAAACGACCAATTAAAAACGAGAAAATGCTTGCCAACGAATCAAAGCAGAAGGATTAATCGATATTAATAGGGTATTCATTTGCTAAAAAAAGTATTTTTTCTTTAATGCTATTATTTTCACTATTATTTTTTAAAATTTCAATAATACATTCAGAGATTATACTTATAGCGTCTTCATTCATCCCACGTGAAGAGATAGCAGCTGTTCCAATTCTTATTCCACTGCAAATTCTAGGAGGATTTGGGTCATATGGAATTGTATTTCTATTAACAATAATACCTGAATCGCCTAACTTCTCTTCAGCTAATTTCCCAGTTAAATTAAAATTAGAAACATCAACAAGCAACATATGAGTGTCAGTGTCCCCTGTTACTATTCTCAACCCGGCTGCTGCCAATTTGTTTGAAAGAGATTTTGCATTTTTCAATACTAATTTTTGATACTCAACAAAATCTTCGGAAAGCGCCTCATGGAAAGCAACAGCTTTGGCAGCAATAGTATGCATCATCGGACCTCCCTGCATTCCAGGAAAAACTGATTTATCTATTTTTTTTGCATATTCATTCTTTGATAAAATCAAACCACCTCTTGGTCCTCTCAAAGTCTTATGTGTTGTACTTGTTACTACATCAGCATATTTAACACAGTCATTATGTAGTTTTGCAGCTACCAATCCTGAAATATGCGCCATATCAACAATCATCAAAGAACCTACATCTTCACATATGAATTTCATTCTTTCAAAATCTATCTCTCTTGGATAAGCCGTAAATCCTGACAAAATTGCTTTTGGAGAGTAAATTTTTGCTAATTCGTGAAGTTTGTCATAATCAATTTGTTCTGACTCTCGGTCAACTTCATAATGTTTGAAATTGTAAAACTTACCTGAAAAATTGACTTTTGAACCATGAGTTAAATGCCCTCCATGATCTAGTGGTAATGACATAATTAAATCAGAAGAATTAAATAAAGCTGAGTACACTGCCATGTTCGCCTGAGCACCACTGTGAGGTTGTACATTAACATGTTCTGCTCCAAATAATTCTCTTGCTCTTGATATTGCCAAATTTTCTATTTGGTCAACATACTCGCAACCACCATAATACCTTGCCCCAGGATAGCCTTCGGCATATTTGTTTGTAAATATCGAACCTTGAGCTTCTCTAACAGATTTACTGGCATAATTTTCTGATGCAATCAATACTATAGATTTGTTTTGCCTATTTTTTTCGTCATTAAGAATTTTGAGGTAATTATTATCCATTTAATCATCATCTATATATTCAATTCATTCTATAATTAAAATATTACAATCTCAATGGATTATAGCCATGAAAAAATCGATTAGATCATATATTATTAATTCAGTATAATATTAAAAAATCGGGTAACACTATGAGTGAAAATTTAAATAAGCTTTTAAACCAAAAAATAGAACAATATAAATCTAAAACGCAACAATCACATAAATTACAGACAAATGCAACTAAATATATGCCTGGGGGGAGTACTAGAACTACACAATGGATGGAGCCATATCCTTTTTACGCAAAAAACGCTAAAGACCAGCATATAACTGATGTGGATAATAACTCTTACTTAGATTTTATGATTAATGCCACCAGTCTTATACATGGGCATGCATCCTCAAAAATTATAAATGCTATCAAATCCCAATCCGATATTGGCACAGCTTACAGTGCTCCAACTGATGGTCAGACAAAATTAGCCAAACTTTTAACCGATAGAACCCCGTCAATGGAAACACTAAGATTCACCAACTCTGGAACTGAAGCAACTATGATGGCAATTATGGCAGCAAGGGCTTACACAAATAAACAAAAAATTGCAAAATTTGAAGGTGGCTATCATGGCACGCATGACCATGTTTCAATAAGTGTAGGACCAAAAGAATCTGAATTAAACGAATCAACAAATCCAGGAATACTTCAATATCCCGGACAACCTAAAAGCCTTTTAGAAGATGTGATTGTACTGCCATATAATGATATTGAAAAAACCAAAGAATTATTAACACAACACAGCAATGAAATTGCTTGTCTCATTATGGAGCCTGTGATTTCAGGGTTAGGATATTTACCACTTGACATAAAATTTTTAGAATTTACAAGAGAAATCACAAAAGAGTTAAACATTGTTCTTATATATGACGAAATACAAAGTTACAGATTAGCTCCTGGTGGAGCGCAAGAACTATTTAACATAACTCCTGATATGACAACATTAGGCAAAATCATTGGTGGCGGACTCCCTGTAGGTGCATTTGGGGGGAAAGAAGAAATAATGGATTTACTAAATCCGTCTAGTAAAAACTACAAACTGTCTCATGCAGGAACATTTAATGGGAACCCATTAACCATGGAAGCAGGAACTGTAGTAATGGAAGAACTTACTGATGAAAAATACAAAAAAATGAATACGCTAGGCGACGATCTCAGATCAAAGCTAAATTCTATTTTCAACGAATTAGAAATCAACGCACAGATAACTGGGATTGGATCATTGTTTGGCATTAATTTTAATGAAAATAAAATTAAAGATTATAGATCTTTTATAAAAAATGACAGTCTTCTAACAAAAATACTTTTTATGGGTTCTATTAATAACGGAATTCTTATGCAAACTAAAAATGCAGGCGCGTTAAACACTTTGTCTTCCGAATTAGAAATAACCAAATTAGAAGAATCAACCCGAATAATAGCAACAGAAATTAAGTCAAATATCTAAGGTATAGCTCTGCCTGGAATAGCACCTGTTACATTATTGTCTCGAACAACAAATTCTCCATTAACTAAAACATGATCTATGCCAATAGGAAATTGAACTGGATCATCATAAGTTGCAGTGTCATTAATTATTTCTGAATCAAATATCACAATATCAGCATAATAATTTTCTTTGATCACACCTCTGTCAGTAAGACCAAATCTTTGTGCAGCATTTTGAGTCATTCTTTGAATCATTTGCTCTAATCCTTCTGACCAATGTTTTCTTCTTAACCTGCCAAGAAATCTTGGGAAACATCCATAAGCCCTTGGGTGACAAAAGTCTCCCATTGGAATCGAGTCACTGCCTACCATGTAATCATCTCTCTTCAATAAGTTTACAGCATCTTCATTTACTTGGTTCCATACGCTAACATTTTTTGGAGGTGATTGCCAATATCCTAATTCAAGTTCTGTGTCTCTTAAAAGTTCGCATAAGGTAATTGCAGTAGATTGATTATTTTCCTTTGCAATATCAGACAAACTCATACCTTCAAGATTTTTATTATTTGGAGAATAAGAAAAAATCGCATCATCAAAGGCATTTATTCTATATGGAGATAATTCTTCTCTCATTGTGTTAACTATTCTTTCAAATTCAACAGGATTATTTAATCTGTTTAAGACTTGCTCAGGGCCTCCTTCGTGAGCGAATGAGGGCAAAAAACTTAGCGGATAAGTACTCCCCGTTGGATAAGGATATAATTCTAACGTTACATCTACTCCCTGATCTTTGGCTTTATCTATATCATCAATAATTTCAGGAATATTTCCTGCATTACTTGCATTAGTTCTGTGATGAGAAAAATGAACTTTAACACCAGACTGCCGTCCTATTTCCAAAGCTTCAAGTATACCTCCTCCTTTATAGCCTCTTTCTGTATTTCTGTCTCTTAAATGAGTTACGTAAACCTTTGAACTATCACTAACCACTTCGCACAATTCTATTAATTCTGTAGTATCAGACCATGCATTTGGGTAATACGACATTCCGGTAGCAAGCCCTACCGCACCTTCCTCTAGTGATTTATAAAGTAACTTTTTTGCTTTTTGCATATCTTCACCAACAAGAGGTTTGTCTTCAAATCCTAAAATCTCTAATCTGATTGCACCATGTGGTACGGGATATACTGTATTTATACTACATTTTTTGTCATAATGTGATCTAAATTTTTCAACAGAAGACATATCTAAGTCTTCCGGGGGATTTCCTAATATACCAGCAAGATAGTTTTTATTGATCAAGTAATTCTCTTTAGATAAAGGAGCATAAGAAAGTCCATCTTGTCCTAAAATTTCTGTTGTAATTCCTTGTCGAATACCATTCTCATGAATAGGATCTATTAATAAAGAAGCATCTGAATGAGCATGCGTATCAATAAATCCTGGGGAGATAGTTTTGCCAGTAGCGTCAATTATTACTTTAGATGACGATTTTTTCAGGTTACCAATAGCTTCAATTTTATCTTTTATAATACCGACATCTTTCTTAACAGACTTAGAGCCAGTTCCATCAATCAAATTTCCATTTAAAATAAGAACATCAAACAAATTAAACCTCACTTATTAAAAATATCTAGATATGTTATTTAATATATAGAGTAATTACTATAATATACGTAAAATTATTATTACCAAGATCGCATTGAAAAACAACTCTAAAATTAATGATATAAATAATCTAACTTATGAGTTAAGGCGCCAAGGATACTATTGGAGTAATATAATAGATAAAAAAAATTCTGATGAAAATTTCTTATCTATTCACAAATTAGAACCATTTGCAGAAGCCCCTGCTCATATACATGAAAATGAAGAAATAATATTTGTTATAGAGGGTAAAATTGAAATAAATTTGAAAAACCAATCATTTAATCTAAGTACAAATCAGATTTGTCAAATTCCAGCAAACACGCAACATTCATTAAAAAACATTACTAAAACAAATTCGAAAATCATGGTTATTTTCGGAAATAATGATCCATTTTCTAAAACTTCTTATATAAAAAATAGTTGATAATAAATGTTTGTTCCATATAAAAATAATTCTCTTATGCAATTTAAAGTAATTTTTGAACCAAAAATAAATAGAATCGTTCTTGTTTCAGAATCTTACCCTGAATATAAAGATTTAATTGATTTTGATTATATAACTAGTAATCTTAAATTAATTCTCAAAACTGAAGATCCTAAAGGGGCAAATTATTCTAAAATTCATATCCAGTTGAATGAATCCCAATCATCCCAAAAACCTTTTAAAAAAATGAATCCAATAAAAAAATATCAAACAATGGTATTAAATCTTTCAAATTTTAAATCTAGTATAAATCAAAACAAGCACAACGATTTTGAAATAGTTAACATCACCAGTAAAAATGATTTAGTTTCAAAACTTAACAAAATACAAAATTTAGCCTTTGAAAATAGTTGGGGATATTCACCAAATACAAAAGATGAAATTATTAAAAAAATCGAATCTAATAACAGTTTAAATGATGGAATTTTTTTTGCGCTTTTAAAAAGTGAACCTGTCGGATTTGTGTGGCCAACAAAAGATACTTTTGAAAATAAAATCGGTTATATTTCCATGATAGGAACTCATCCTAAATTTACTGGAAAAGGAATAGCCTCTGCATTGTTAAATAAAGCAATAAATTATTTTACCTTAAAAGAATTTGAATATATAAAATTAGAAGTGGATACGGAAAACATTGGGGCAAAAAGTGTATATGGGAAATTAAATTTTATTGATGAAGAAACTAAATATTGGTTTGAATTTTCAAGCAGGAGTCTTAGTTAATATTTTTTCAAAAACGTTAATCAAATCTTGAGTAGATTTCTCCCAGCTAAAATTAAGTGCATGTTTTCTGGAATTAATCCCAAAAACATCTCTTAATTGTTTGTTTTTCAATAAAATTTCCAAATAGTGAACTAATAATTCAGGGCATCTGTTTGCAGTTAGGTATCCCGTAAGGCCATGTTTTACAATTGTTTTTAAACCCCCAACTTGAGGAGCAATTACAGGTAAGCCGCAAGCACTTGCTTCTAATGCAGCTATTCCAAAAGTTTCATAAGCTGAAGGCATCGTAAAAATATCTGCAGCTGAAAAATATAATGGCAAAATATCATGATCCACAGCACCTATGAAACTTACTTTGTCATAAACATCATTTTCTTTAGCTATTCTATTTAGCCTTTCTAATTCATTATTTGATTTGTCATCTCCGCCTATTATAATTAATTTAAAATTAACATTTTCCAAATTTACATACGATAAAGATTCAATGAGTAAATCATATCCTTTTAATGGCTCAAGTCTTCCTACAGAAAGTAAAATTTGAGTATTCTGATCAATTCCTAATTTATTTCTAGATTGTTTCTTATCTAATTTCTGGAACTGATTAAGATCCACACCTGGAGAAACAGTATAGATATTATTATTATGTAGATAATTATCTTCTAAATTTTCTCGCTCTTGTAAGGAAGGAACTATAATAGCGTCGCTTTTTTTTATTAAATCAATTTCTTTAGAAATTCTATAATCACTTTCGTCTTCCATGTGATTCACAGTCCGTTTTGTTTTGCCCATAGTGTGAAAGCTAATTATGTGTGGAATCGAGAGAAATTTACTCAGCTTTGAACCTATTATTCCAGACATCCAATAATTTGAATAAATCAGATCGTACTTAATAGAATGTTTTTTTATATATTCAATTGCATTATCAATAAAGATGGTAATGTGATCTACCATTTCATTTTTAGTCTGATCTAAATCACCAGCATCAAAATGAATTAACTGCGAATTTTTATTTATATCAATTTTAATTGGGTCCAAAACATCATGCTTTCTAGTAAATATATCAACACTGTGATCTCTGTCACCTAGCTGATCTGAAAGTTGATGTACATACAAATTCAATCCACCTGTATCTTTTTGGCCTAATTTATTTACAGGACAAGTATGAAAAGAAATGATTAATATTTTCATATCTAATTTATCTCCACTGTGTAAATTTTAAATTCTTCTCCACCCAAGTGATACTTGTATCTCTCATCTCCTCTTAGGAAATTAAAATTCGTCTTGTTTTTTTCAATACTTTCTTTAATTGCATATATTTTACTTATCAGTCCTACACTAAAAGAGTTATACATTAAAGAATAAGCATTGTTATACAAAAAATATGTTTCATTATAATCAAAAACAATGCACGCAGAAATAAGTTCTGAATTGTCATACAAACATAGTATTCTAAGTTGAGACTCATTAGCAAAATTAAGTAATAATTTTGTAAAAAAACTTTTTCTGTCAGGTGTTAAAAATTCTTCTTTATCCTCTCTGCTTTTAACAAAAAGGTCGAAAAATTGGCTCTTAAATTCATCTAATTGTGATTTGTCAGTTATTATTTGGCTAGTAAAATTTTCGGATTCAAATTTTCTTAGCTTTCTTCTTACTTCATGTCTTTGTTTTTTTTTCAACGAAATCAAATAATCTTCCCAATTCGTGGGAAGATTAATATTAGGTGTAACATCTTCTTCAGTGGTATTTATTTCTAAATCATTTAAGTCAGAAGTGCCTACAAAATCCAATAACTTAGAGTTTTCAGGGATAGATTCAAATATAAATTTGTAGCCCTCATATGATTTTGATTCTAACACTGAATGAAATAGTATCGAATATATTTCACTTTCATACTCTGAGTTAATTATTATATCTCTATAATCAAATAAATCTTTGTCTCCTAAGATACTAACAATTTTGTTTTTATCGTTTATCCAAAGGGGAGCAATTCCAATTAGTTTTTTATCATCGTAAAAAAATATACATCGAATACTGTCAGTGTCATTTATAAATGTATCAATCCATGCATTATAAAATGGCAGATAGGTAAAAGGGTTTGGGAATGAAGATCCAATTAACAATTCATCCCATTCGTGTTTTTTTTCATTTGCTTCAGACCAATTAAGATCTTCGAATTCAATTTTCATATGCTCTGTTTATAAATCAAGTATTTGTGTTAGATCTTTAATTGTTGGTTCAATTTTGTGTTGATGAAATTCTAAATAATTATTAGCCACTTCTGGGTCTTTTAAACCAGACCCTGTCAAAATGCATACTATGATTTTATCTGAAAAATCATAATTTTGCTCTTTCAAATGATATAGTCCAGCAATAGAAATACTTGAAGCAGGCTCAACAAAAATGCCTTCCATAGAAGCTATTAATTTATAAGCTTCAATAATTTTATCATCTTCTATTGCATGTATAGATCCATTAGATTCTTCTAAAGCTAAATTTGCTTGTGTCCAACTTGCAGGATTTCCGATTCTTATAGCTGTTGCTATAGTTTGAGGATTTTGAACTTGTTTTTTTTCTACTATAGGAGCAGAATTTTTAGCCTGAAATCCTACCATTTTAGGGAGAGAAGTATTTTTGTGATCGTTGTACATCTTATAACCACTCCAATAAGCAGTTATATTGCCTGCATTACCTACAGGTAAAAACATTTCATCAGGAGATTCTCCTAATTCATCGATAATCTCAAAAGCTCCGGTTTTTTGTCCATGTATTCTGTTAGGATTTAATGAATTAACCAATTCGATATTATTATTGTTTTCAGAAATTTCTTTAACTAAATTTAAAGCTTCATCAAAATTACCATTAATACTTATTATTTTTGCTCCATAGGCAACAGCCTGAGATAATTTGCCTAGAGCAATTTTACCTTCAGGTATCAAAACACTAGTATCAATTCCTGAATAAGCTCCATATGCCGCAGCTGATGCGCTTGTATTTCCTGTAGATGCGCAAATTATTTTTGTCACATTTTTTTCAAGTGCTTTAGAAACAGCCATCACCATACCTCGATCTTTAAAGGACCCAGAAGGATTGCACCCCTCTAATTTGAAATATAATTCTTTACAACCTATTTCATTTATAATGTTTTTAGACTTAACTAGCGGAGTAAATCCTTCGCCCATACTTACAATAGGAGTTTTTGAATTTACTGGCAAAAAGTTTTTATATTTCTCTATTAGATTCATTTTGACCCTTTAAAAGTTTTCAATCAAAAAACTTAATAATTTAATCTTTAATTAACCAAAGATAGAATTGACACATAACTTTATGTTAATTATCATATTATCTCACTGAAAATATAAAATTCAAAGCGATGATGAGGATTAGTATAAAGAATTTTGTAATTTAGCGAATCGAGTATGGTGAAAGTCGATATTACAAAACTTTAGAACTCACCTCTGAGTGTTACCTTGAATAAAGTAGGGGTAAACGGGTAAGTCCGTTATAGCTTAAATAAGTGGCTTTCATTAATTGGCAGCAATTAGGGTGGTACCACGGGTAGTATTCCCGTCCCTTTGGGGCGGGTTTTATTTTTTAAAAAAGGAAAAAATGAATAAAGAAATTATTAAAAATGGATCACAAATAGTTTGTGAATCCCTATTAAAAGAAAATGTTGAACATATCTTTGGTATTCCAGGTGGAGCAATTCTGCCTCTATATCAAGTTTTACCAGAATATCCTGATTTGAAACATATACTTGTGCGACATGAGCAAGGTGCTGCGCATGCAGCAGATGCATATGCAAGAGCTACAGGAAAAGCCGGTGTTGCTTTTGCTACTTCCGGTCCTGGGACAACCAACTTGGTTACAGGAATTGCTACTGCACAAATGGATTCCGTACCTCTGGTTGCAATAACTGGGCAAGTCGGAAGACCTGTTATTGGAACTGATGCTTTTCAGGAAACTGATATTACTGGAATAACACTTCCCATTACAAAACATAACTACCTTGTTATGGAAACTAAAGACCTTGCAAGCACAATCAAAGAAGCATTTCATATAGCAACAACTGGCAGACCAGGCCCTGTACTAGTAGATATTCCAAAAGACATACTTCAAGAAGATAGCATATTTGAATATCCTGAATCAATTAATATTCCCGGATATAAACCTAATAATTCTGTTAATCTTAAGCAGATTAAAAAAGCCACCAAATTGATTCAAGAGTCTAGTAGACCTGTAATTTTAGCAGGACATGGAATTAAAATTTCTAACGCCTACGATGAATTATTATCATTCGCAGAAAAATGCCAAATTCCTGTGATAAATACATTGTTGGGACTAAGTTCTTTCCCAGCTAATCATTATTTGTATTATGGGTGGCCAGGAATGCACGGAATGGCTTATTCAAACCTCATTCTGGATCAAGCTGACCTTATAATAGCAGTTGGGATGCGATTTGATGACAGAATAACTGGCAATCCTGAAAAATTTGCCACCTCATCAAAAAAAATACATATTGATATTGATGCATCTGAGGTTGGAAAAATAATTCCAGTAGAAGTTCCAATAGTAGCAAATGCTAAAAATGCACTTAAAGAATTAGTATCTGCAGCTCCAGAAAAAGAGCATACAGAATGGTTAACTCAAATTGACAGAATAAAAAATAATCATCCAACGTTGAAATTACGAGAAACTGATAAATTAATTCCACAATATGTTATTAATCAATTACATGAACTTACTGAAGGGCAAGCTATTATCGTAACAGGTGTAGGTCAGCATCAAATGTGGGCTGCCCAACACTATCCTTTCAACGATAAAAATAAACTCATAACATCGGGAGGAGCTGGCGCAATGGGATATGAAGTTCCCGGCGCACTAGGGGCTCAAGTTGGAAGGCCAAATGAAATGGTTTGGTCAATTGCCGGAGATGGTGGATTTATGATGACTATGTCAGAACTTGCAACAATAGCTGAAAATAGGCTGCCAATCAAAATAGCAATAATGAATAATGGTTTTCTTGGAATGGTTAGACAATGGCAAGAATTGTTTTACGATAAATCTTATGTTTCAACTCAATATAATGGAATTCCAGATTTTGTTAAATTAGCAGAAGCATTTGGAATCAAAGCAATGAGAGTAAAAGATAAAACACAAGTTAAAGGTGCCATCAACGAAGCAGTGACTCACGATGGCCCAGTCCTTATTGATTTTGTTGTTGAATCAGAAGAAAATGTTTACCCTATGATCCCATCAGGGCAAACTGTTCAAGATATGATGGAAGAACCATCTTCACAGGAAATAAAATAATGACAATAAAAAAACATAAAATAGAAACAAGAACAGTAACCGCCTTGGTTAATGACAAACCAGGGGTTCTAAATAGAATTACAAGTATGATGAGAAGGAGAGGGTTTAATATACAAAGCCTAGCAGTTGGGCATAGCGAAATAGAAGATTTGTCTCGTCTAACTGTAATAGTTGAAGGTGGGGATGATATTGTAGAACAAATCACAAAACAATTACACAAATTAATTGATGTTATTAAAGTTACTGATATATCTGATGAAAGTATAGTATCAAGAGAACTAGCTTTAATGAAAGTAAAATCATCTCCTGAAACTAGAAGTGAGATTGTTCAATTAGTATCGATTTACAGAGCAAAAATAATAGATGTTAGTTCTAAGTCCATAATTATAGAAGCAACCGGTGATTATCAAAAAATCAAAGCACTTCAAGACCTTCTTGAAAATTTTGGTATAACTGAAGTTATGAGAACGGGAATGATTGCTATGAATAGAGAAAAAAATTAATTTAAAGGAAGGCTACAAAATGGCTAAGATGTTTTACGATACAGATGCAGATTTATCTGTTTTAAATAACAAATCAATTGCTGTTATAGGATACGGAAGCCAGGGGCATGCTCATGCTTTAAGTGCTCATGACAGTGGTATAAAAGTTAGAATTGGATTATATGAAGGCAGTAAAAGTTGGGAAAAAGCTGAACAAGATGGATTAGAAGTTAATACAGTAGACGAAGTAACAAAATCCTCAGATATCATCATGATTCTTTTACCTGACACAGTTCAACCTTCAGTATACGAAGAACTTATCAAGCCACATCTTGATGAAAGCAAAACCTTAATGTTTGCTCATGGATTTAACATTCATTACAAAACAATTGTCCCACCAAGTAATGTTGACGTAATTATGGTTGCGCCCAAAGCTCCTGGTCATAGAATGAGAGAAGTTTTCACAAAAGGATCAGGCGTGCCTGGGCTATTAGCTATACATCAAAACCCATCAGGAACTGCTGAAGAAAAAGGACTTGCGTACGCTAAATCTGTTGGTTGTACGAGGGCAGGAGTACTGACCACAACATTTAAAGAAGAAACTGAAACTGATTTATTCGGTGAACAATCAGTATTATGTGGAGGTACTGCCCAATTAGTTAAATATGCATTTGAAACATTAGTTGAAGCTGGTTACCAACCGGAATCTGCTTATTTTGAATGTCTTCACGAATTAAAACTGATTGTAGATCTGATGTACGAAGGCGGACTAGACTATATGCGATATTCTATAAGTACAACTGCAGAATACGGAGATTTAACAAGAGGACCAATGATTATAGACGAATCTGTAAAAGAAAATATGAAAAAAGTACTAAGCGATATTCAGGACGGAACTTTTGCTAAAGAATGGATCGCAGAAAATGACGAAGGTTTGCATCGTTTTGAAAAACTTAGAAAAGAAAATAGTTCACACCCTATTGAAAAAATTGGTAAAGAATTAAGAGACATGATGCCATTTTTAAAAAATTCATAATAATAAGAGGATAATTTAATTATGAGTAAAAATAATCAAATACTTATTTTTGACACAACATTAAGAGATGGCGAACAATCAGCTGGAATAGGATTAACGAAATCAGAAAAAATCGAAATAGCTTATCAACTTCAAGAATTAAATGTTGATATAATCGAAGCTGGCTTTCCTGCGTCATCCCCTGGTGATTTCGAATCTGTAAAAGAAATTTCCAAATTAATAAAAGGTCCAAAAATCGCTGCTCTTGCTCGATGTGTTCCGTCTGATGTTGATTCTGCATGGGAAGCCATCAAAAAATCAGAAAACCCAAGAATACATGTATTTGTTAATAGTTCTGACATACAAATAATAAATCAGTTGAAAAAGAATAGAGAAGAAGTACTTGATATGGCTGTTTATTGTGTAGAACAAGCGAAAAAATACTGTGACGATGTGGAATTTTCACCAATGGATGCATCAAGAACAGACATGGATTTTTTGTATCAATTAATAGAAGCAACTGTAAAAGCGGGAGCAACTACAATAAATATACCAGACACAGTAGGCTACACAATGCCCTGGGAATTTAAACAAAGAATAGAAGACATAATTAATAATGTCCCAGGAATGAATGATGTGATAACTAGCGTACATTGCCATAACGACTTAGGCTTATCTGTTTCAAATAGTCTAGCTGCAATCACAGCAGGAGCAAGACAAATTGAAGGATGCATAAATGGCTTAGGTGAAAGAGCAGGAAATGCTGCATTAGAAGAAGTTATTATGGCTATTGATACCAGAAAAGATTTGTTGAATGTTTCTACAAATATAAATACAAAACAGATATATAAAACAAGTCGCTTAGTTAGTGATATAACAGGTTTTCCTGTACAACCCAACAAAGCAATAGTTGGAGCAAATGCATTCAGACATGCCTCGGGCATACATCAAGATGGTGTTATTAAGTCAAAATCAACGTTTGAAATCATGGATCCTGAATCCATAGGATTGACAGGGAATGCCTTAGTTCTTAGTAAATTAAGTGGAAGAGCAGGATTAAAATCCAGGCTAGAAGATTTAGGATATAGTCTTACAAAAGAAGAACTAGATAAAACATTTGAAGATTTTAAAAATCTTGCTGACAAAAAAAAGGAAGTTACAAATCAAGATCTTGAAATATTAATGTCTGACCAAAAAAGATCAGAAAGGTCAAAAAAGAATTTTGAATTAATTTCAGTTGAAATAGAATCAGGATCTGAGAAAAATCCAACAGCTATAGTAAAAATTAAAAATAACACAACTAATAAAGTTGAATCATCAACTTCATCAGGAACAGGCCCGGTAGATGCTATATATAAAGCTATTGACCAATTAATTGATATAAAAGTAACTCTTAATGAATGGAGAATAGAAGCTGTTACAGAAGGGATAGATGCAATAGGAGATGCAATTGTAAGATTAGAAAGTAATGAACTTAATGTCATAGGAAGAGGTTCTGATACCGATATCTTAGTGTCAAGTGCAAAAGCTTATATAGATGGACTAAACAAATTAACAAGTAACTAATTATTATGAGTAACACAAATCCCAAAACATTATTCGAAAAAATATGGGAAAAACATATTGTAGATGAAAATGAGGGACAACCTACATTACTTTATGTCGACCTTCACATGATTCATGAAGTAACTTCTCCTCAAGCCTTTGAAGGCTTGAGATTATCAAACAGGAAAGTCAGAAGACCTGATTTAACAATAGCTGTAGCTGATCACGCGATTCCAACTTGGAAAGGTCGTGATCCTATTTCGGATCCAATAGCAAAACAACAAGTAGAAACACTATCTGAAAATTGCAAAGAATTTGGTGTGACTCTTTATGATATGTACCATAAAAACCAAGGAATAGTCCATGTAATTGGTCCTGATCTAGGACTTACCCAGCCAGGAAAAATAATTGTTTGTGGTGACAGTCATACCTCAACACATGGTGCTTTTGGTGCTTTTGCTATGGGCATAGGTACATCAGAAGTAGAACATGTATTAGCCACACAAACTATCAGACAATTCAAACCAAAAACTATGAATATAAATATTAATGGAAGTTTACCTAATGGAGTAACTGCTAAAGATCTAATACTTGGAATAATAAAAAATATAGGAATCAGTGGAGCCGTGGGACATGCAATAGAATACACAGGTGAAGCGATAACTAATTTAAGCATGGAAGGAAGAATGACTGTTTGTAATATGTCTATAGAAGCTGGTGGTCGTGCTGGAATGATTGCGCCCGATGAAAAAACTATAGCTTATTTAAATAATAAGCCTTTCGCACCTAAAGGTGATGATTTTAGAATAGCTACAGATGAATGGTTGAATTTAAAAACAGATCAAAATGCACAATATGATACACAAATAAATATAGACGGCAATGAATTTGAACCTTTTGTTACATGGGGAACAAACCCAGGAATGGTTGCTCCCATTACAGGGAAAATACCTGATCCTAAAAACTCTCAAGACGAAGATGAAAAATCTTCAATAATAAAAGCCTTGGAATATATGGGATTAAAGGCAAATACAAACATACAAGACATAGAAATCGATAAAGTATTTATTGGTTCATGTACAAACTCTAGGATTGAAGATTTAGAAGCTGCTGCCGAGGTAGTTAAAAATAAAAAAGTAAACTCTTCTGTAAGTGCGATGGTTGTTCCTGGGTCTACTTTAGTAAAAAAGATAGCTGAAGATAAAGGATTAGACAAAATATTTACAGAAGCAGGATTTGAATGGAGAGAAGCTGGTTGTTCTATGTGTTTAGGAATGAATCCAGATATTTTATCTCCTAAAGAAAGATGTGCTTCAACTTCAAATAGAAACTTTGAAGGCAGACAAGGTAAAGATGGAAGGACTCATTTAGTAAGCCCACAAATGGCAGCAGCAGCAGCTATAGCCGGGCATTTTGTTGATACACGTGAGATATAAATGAAACCAATCAACCGACATAAAGGTAAAGTTGCACCATTAGATATGGTAAACGTAGATACAGATCAAATCATACCAAAACAATTTTTAAAAAGAATTGAAAGAACAGGGTATGGAAAATTTTTATTTTATGATTGGAGATTCAACGAAGATGGATCAATAAACACTTCTTTTATTTTAAACAAAGAAAAATATAAAAATTCTTCTATTCTTGTTACCGGAGATAACTTTGGATCTGGGTCCTCGCGGGAGCATGCTCCATGGGCATTAGGCGATTATGGGTTTCAAATTATTATTGCACCTAGTTTTGCTGATATTTTCTATAACAATTGCTTCCAAAATGGATTGTTACCGATTGTATTAAATAAAGAAATTGTAAAAAAAATAATTAATAAAACAACTAATGAAAATGAATTTAATTTAAATATAGATTTAGAATCTCAAATGATTTGGGATGATACAGAAGAAATATCAATAAATTTTGATATTGAAAAATTTCGAAAATATTGCCTATTAAATGGATTAGATGATATAGGTCTAACT
>CETB01157573.1_pt1 | contig 25016 bp, 23 predicted proteins | sample 356381 | NCBI WGS metagenome assembly CETB01 (sample SAMEA2622545, study PRJEB7988) | marine metagenome | biome: marine biome (ENVO:00000447); feature: deep chlorophyll maximum layer (ENVO:xxxxxxxx); material: "saline water (ENVO:00002010), including plankton (ENVO:xxxxxxxx)" | depth 155 m | reverse complement strand
GGAATAAAGCTTATAGATGTTCCAGTATTTCTCACTCCAATTTGACCAATTTTCTTTAAATCTGAGGTTTTTTCTCCTCCCTTAAAATTCATAGAAAACTTATAACCATCTCGTTTAATCTCTACAGAAAGTTCTTCAGAAAGAGCATTTACGACTGAAACACCTACACCATGTAAACCGCCTGAAAAGTTATAATCCTCTCCAGAGAATTTAGCTCCTGCGTGAAGCTTGCACATTATTAATTCAACCCCGGTAACCTTATGCTTTGGATGGATATCCACTGGCATCCCTCTCCCATCATCTATGACTGAAATTAATCCGTCTTTGTGAAGAGTAACCTTTATTTTAGAACAATGACCAGCTAATGCTTCATCAATAGAATTGTCCAAAACTTCTTGAATTAAATGATTTGGTGATGAGGTATCTGTATACATTCCCGGTCTTTTGCGGACAGGGTCTAGGCCTGATAAAACCTCTATCGACTCTGAATCATAATTTTTAGCCAATTAAACTTCCTAATACATGTGAAATCTTATCTATTATTCTAGTCTAACTTAATAAAAAGAAGATTATATATTTTAAAGAATATAGGAGATTTTTATTGCAATAGATTAAAATATAAAAATGGAATTAAAATGTAAAGTTAACTTGACATATAGGTAATAAACAAGTTTTAATCTTTTCGCTAAAAACATCAAAAATTATGAAACTAAATTTTCTTATCACAATTCTATTCTGCTTTAACATTAGCATTTCAGCAGATAGTCTTTTAGATATTTATAACGATGCTTTAGAAAATGATCCTCAATATAAATCAGCTGAGTTTTCTTATCTTTCTGGTAAGGAAATTAAGGTTCAAGGAAGAGCTGCATTATTGCCTAACATATCAATAAATGCTCAAACTAACTGGAACGAATATTATCAAAATGGAAATTTGCAAAATCAATATAATAATTTCAGTGCCTCAGCACGGGTATCACAGCCACTTATTAGATTAGATACATGGTTTAAATATCGTCAATCAAAATTTCTTACAGATGCTGCAGAAGCAGATTTTGCATACTCCCAACAAGCACTTATAGTAAGAACAGCAGAACTCTATTTTAATGTTTTAAGAGCAATTGATAACCTGAGCGCTGCTAGGTCAGAAGAAAAAGCTATAAAAAAACAGTTGGATCAAATAAAGCAAAGATATGAAGTTGGACTTTCTGCTATTACTGAAGTTCAAGAAGCTCAACTAGCATTTGACCTAAGTCTTGCATCTAGAACGAGGATTGAAGGCGAAGTGTATACTGCAAAAGAGTCTTTAAATGCATTAGTTGGTAAAGAAATCATTTCTTTAGATGGTTTGGTTAATGATTTAAATGTAACCAATCCAGTTCCTGCATCAAAGGAAGAATGGGCGAGGAAAGCAGTTAAAAATAATTTTAGACTTCAAGCGGCAAATCTAAGAAAATTTGCATCAAAAAATAATGCTAGAAGTGTTGCATCAAATCACCTACCAAAAGTAGACATTATAGGTGTGCAGACCGAATCAGAGACAAATCAATATTCATTTGATGGACTTAATACTGGTGGAGCATTCAATATAACAGTTCCAGATGAAACCCAGCGAGATACTTACAGCTTGCAATTATCAATGCCAATTTTTCAAGGAGGGGCAGTAATCTCAAGAACAAAGCAAGCATATGCTGAATCAAATAAGTCATCAGAGGATGCATTATATATTGAAAGAAGTGTAATTCAGGATGTTAGAAGTCAATATTCAAATGTACTTACATTAGTTGCAAATCTTAGAGCGCAAAAACAAGCTGTTATTTCTGCTTCTAGCGCGCTTGAGGCTACAAAAGTGGGATATGAAGTTGGTACTAGAAATATTGTAGATTTGCTTCAAGCTGAAAAAAATCTTTACAGTGCTGAACGCAATCTTTCAAATGCAAAATATGATTATTTGATAACTACTCTAAGGTTACATCTAGCAGCAGGGACTCTGTCACCAGAAAATCTGATTGAAATAAATAACTTACTCGGCTAAAAAATATGCCTGAATTGCCAGAGGTAGAAACCTCAGTTCAAGCAATTCAGGAGTTTTCTAATCAGGTTATTAAGTCTATTAAAATTTTTAATCCAAATTTAAGGTGGAAAATTAGCGAGAAGGATCTTTTAAAACTTCAGGGGAAAAAAATAAATAGTATTACTAGAAGAGCTAAATATATACTGTTTAACATCGAAAATTTACAAATACTTCTGCATCTTGGGATGACAGGCACCTTAAGAGTGAGTAATAACAGTTCAAATCTCTATAAAAAACATGATCATGTAGAGTTTATTTTTTATAATCAAAAAATTATCTTTAATGATCCAAGGAGATTTGGCTCAATCCACCTCGTTTTAGACCCTAAAAATCATTTCTTACTTAAACACCTAGGTCCGGAACCTCTATCCAAAGATTTTAACGGCGATTACCTTTTTAATAAAATTAAAAAGTCTAAAAGTCCAATAAAAACTGCTCTCATGAATCAAAAAAATGTAGTTGGAATAGGAAATATTTATGTAAATGAAATATTATTTAATTCAAAAATAAGGCCTACAAGAAAATGTAAAACTCTAACAAAAAAAGATAATCAAGAAATTGTCATATCAACAAAAAAAATTCTAAAGAGTGCTATAAAGGCTGGCGGAACTACACTACAAGATTTCTATAAACCAGATGGAAATAAAGGTTACTTTAAAATTGATTTATCTGTATATGATCGTGATGGAGATCTTTGTTTATTATGCAAAAAAGAGTTTATTACAAAGATCACACAGTCACAAAGATCAACGTTTTTTTGTAAAAACTGCCAAATTTAATTGGCAAGCTTTTTCATTAATGCATTTTTAACATTTGCAGGTACAAATCTTGAAACATCCCCTCCAAACGTTGCAATTTCTTTAACTAAACTAGAAGAAACATAAATCAATGTATCTTTAGGAGTAAAGAAGATGCTCTCAATATCAGGAGCCAAACTTCGATTCATGGTAGCTAATTGAAACTCATATTCAAAATCCGCAACTGCTCTTAAACCTCTTATAATTGCAATTGCATCATTATCTCTTGCTAGGTCAACTGTTAATTGTTTGGAGTAACCTAAAACATCTATTTTAGGATTATCTTTAAAAATTTCTGAAATTAAATCCATTCTTTCACCAACAGTAAAAAGAGGATTTTTTGATTGACTTTCAGCAACACCTAAAATCACTTTATCAAACAAAGTTGAAGCTCTTTCTACAATATCGATGTGCCCAAATGTAATCGGATCAAATGAGCCTGGATAAATTGCGATTTTCATTATCGAATCATACTAAACATTTTTCATTCATCAAAATTAGAGGATAGAATAATTAACATGGAAAAAAATAAAATTATCTATATACATACTTCAAAGTTTATGAAAAGAGAAATGCCTTCAGCAGTAGATGATGCTGCTGAGGTTATGTCAGAACATTATCCTAGGAGATCTTTATATAAGAAAAAAAATGTAATTTATAATAAATGGATTGAAGATTGCCTTAATACTATTAAAAAAAATCTTCTCAGGCTTCTTTGTTGGGATCCCAAATAACTAAATTTTTTCTTTTAAGTCTATTAATAACTAATTTATATCTTGACTGCTCTTCTCTCCATTCTTTTACCCACTTGTCACCATCTCTCTCAGCGTCAACAAAAACTGCATTAGTAAATGCTATTGGAATAATTATTCCAGCATGTACTAATATACTTGTAAGAATGTTGTAACCAATATATCCAAGCCAAAATATAGCTATAAAACCAAAGGCAACACTCCAAATAGTAAACAATACAAGCATAAAATACGTCTGAAGACTAGGATCAACATTCTTAAGAGGATTGTACCTAACATCCATCACAGACCTCCAAGAGTCAACAACGAATATTATAAATGTTCGAAATGTACTAGGTTTTTTCATAAATTAAAATACGTTAATTTAAACTTACAAAATAAATTGGTGCTTATTACAGTAAATCATTTGTCATGACCTTGTTCCATGCCTGAATAAAATCACTTGCGAACTTTTCCTTAGAATCATCACATGCATAAACTTCTGCAAGGGCTCTTAGTTGCGAGTTAGATCCAAATGCTAAATCAACCCTTGTTGCAGTTCTTACTTTCTCACCAGAGACCCTATCAGAACCTTCATAAGTATTTCCGGTTCCATTTGGTTTCCATGAAACAGACATATCAAGCAATTTTGCAAAGTAATCATTTGTCAATTTATTAGGATTGTCAGTAAAAATACCATAATCATCATTACTAATTCCTAAAGATCTCATGCCGCCTAATAGAACTGTCATTTCTGGTGCTGTTAATCCTAATAATTGAGATTTATCAAGCATCATCTCCTCAGCAGGTATATCTGATTGAGAACTTAAATAATTTCTGAATCCATCTGCAACAGGCTCTAGAACCTCAAATGATTCCACATCAGTTTGCTCTTGAGTGGCATCTCCTCTTCCAGGAGTAAATGGCACCTCTAAGCCTGAGGCTTTTTCTATACCAACATTACCGCCCAACACAATAACATCTGCGATAGATGCTCCTGAATCTGAAGCAATCTTTTCATATACTGATAATACTTTTGAAAGCTGCTCTGGCTTATTAGCTTCCCAATCTTTTTGTGGAGCTAAACGAATTCTTGCGCCATTTGCGCCGCCTCTTAAATCTGAATTTCTAAATGTTGAAGCACTTGCCCATGCAGTTTCTACCATTTCTTGAATAGAAAGGTCTGTTTTAGATATAGCATCTTTGACTTGTGCTGCGTCATAATCAATGGTACCTGCTGGAATAGGATCTTGCCAGATCAACTCTTCTTTTGGTACCTCTGGTCCAAGATATCTTGACTTAGGACCCATATCCCTATGCAATAATTTAAACCAAGCTCTTGCAAAAGCATCAGCAAACTCTTCAGGGTTTTCATGAAATCGTTTTGATATCTTCCTATATTCAGGATCTTCTCGCATAGACATATCAGCAGTAGTCATCATGGTTGGAACTCGTTTTGAGGGATCAGCCGCATCTGGAGCCATATCTTCTTCTTTTTGATCTATCGCATGCCAAACTATTTTTCCAGCAGGAGTTTCCACTTTTTCCCATTCGTAACCAAAGAGAAGGTCAAAATATCCATTATCCCACTTAATAGGATCTGCTGTCCAAGCTCCTTCAAATCCACTTGTTATAGTGTCAGCACCCTTTCCTGATGCATGACTACTTTGCCAACCAAAGCCCATATTTTCCAAAGGCGCTCCTTCAGGTTCTAATTGGACATGGTCTTCCGGGCCAGCACCATGACCTTTACCGAAGGTGTGGCCACCAGCAACAAGGGCAACTGTTTCCTCATCATTCATTGCCATCCTAGCAAAAGTCTCTCTTACATCCCTTCCACTTGCTACAGGATCAGGATCTCCATCTGGACCTTGAGGGTTAACGTAGATTAAACCCATTTGTACCGCTCCTAATGGGTTTGCTAGATCTCTAACTCCACTATATCTTTCATTTGTCAGCCATTCAGTTTCTGCTCCCCAATTGATATCCTCTTCAGGTGCCCAAATATCTGGACGGCCTCCACCAAAACCAAAAGTCTTACCTCCCATTGATTCAATAGCTACGTTTCCAGCTAAAATTAAAAGATCAGCCCAACTAATTTTTTTTCCATATTTTTGTTTGATTGGCCAAAGCAGCCTTCTAGCCTTATCAAGATTTCCGTTATCAGGCCAACTATTTAGAGGTGCGAATCTTTGTGCGCCAGTTCCACCACCCCCTCTTCCGTCACCGGTTCTATAAGTGCCAGCTGCGTGCCAAGTCATTCTTATAAAAAAAGGCCCGTAATGACCATAATCAGCAGGCCACCATTCTTGGGAGTCTGTCATTAAATCATTTAAATCTTTTTTAAGAGAGTCATAATCGAGATTTTTGAATTCTTCTGCATAGTTAAAATCTGCATCCATAGGATTAGTTTTTCTGTCATGTTGATGAAGAATATTTAGGTTTAACTGGTTGGGCCACCAATCTTGATTTGATGTACCAGTAGAGCTATTTGAAGATAAGCTTCCATGCATAACTGGACATTTGCTTTCAGAACTTTGTGTTTCTTTACTCATAATTGATTCCGTAATAAATTGTTAAATTCACTGCGCAAGCTGTGGTATTACTTTAGATTACATATATTTTATGTATTGGTAAATATATAAAAAAAGAATATTATATTCGATTTAGTAATACATAAATTTTAGAAAATGATTACACTTAAACAAATCGATTATGCTCTTGCTGTAAGAAAAAGTCTTCACTTTAAAAGGGCAGCAGATGAATGTTTTATATCTCCCTCAACTTTAAGTAATGCGATTACTGAATTAGAAATGCAACTTGGAGTTAAAATTTTTGAAAGAAATAATAAGAAAGTAATTGTTACAAGTCTTGGAGAAGAAATACTAGATAAAGCTCAAAGAATAAAATTGGAAGTTCAAGATATTAAAGATTTAGTTAAGCGAAATTCAAAAGCTCTGAGTCACCCTATAGCTTTAGGAATAATTCCAACGGTCAGTCCATATTTCTTGCCTTTAATTTTGCCAAAAATTCAAAGAGAATATCCAAACTTAACTCTGAAAATAGAGGAGCTTCAATCAAAATTCCTCATTAAAAAGCTTCAGGAAGGAGACCTGGATATGGCTATTCTTGCATTACCATACGATCTTCAAGGATTAATTAGTTTTAAATTTTGGGAAGAAGATTTTTTTTTAATTTCAAATAAAAAAAACAAGAATGCAGAAAAAAAAGAAATTAAAGCAAGTCAATTAGATCAATCAAAATTAATGCTTTTGGATGAAGGGCATTGCCTAAAAGATCACATTTTAGATGCCTGTAATCTTGATTCCTCGTCAAAATACTCTCTTAAAGCATCAAGCCTATTAACGCTTATTCAATTGGTAAAAGGAGAAATGGGAACTACTTTAGTACCACAAATGGCATTAAATGAATTAGTAGGCACAAGAAAAGACTTGTCAATTTCACATTTGGATGAGCCAGGACCTCATCGAGAAATAGCTCTAATAGTTAGAGAGAATTATGCTGGAATTGAAAGTGCAATGTTGCTTTTAGAATTCTTTAAAGAATCATTGGAAAAAACTAATAATTCTTGATAACTAACTGAACAATCCTAACTATTTTATAGAATCTAAAATTTCTGTCTTTTGCCATTGGAGATTAAAGTTTCGATTTAAAAATTTTATTGCACCATCCCTTCTCTCAAGAGTATCTTCGTAAATAATACCCATATCTAGTTTTTTCATTTCACCATTGTCTTCAAATATATGACTTGCAATACAATATGTCTTTCCCTTAAAAGTATCTCCTTCCCATGAGCCATCGATATTTCCAATCAAATGCATCGTGCTGACGTATTGAGAAACTAAATAATCCATTGCGCCCATGAATCCCTCTATACCCTTTAAATCATAACCGCCTGTCATTGAAAAATCAGGCCACATTATGGATTCTAATTTATCAAAACTTCTTGAATCTACAATTTCTGCATATTGGTATATAACCTTCTTAACTTCATTATTGACTTCCATGGTATTTGCTCCTGTATATAAGATTGGGCAACATAAAATTAGTATAAATATTTTTTGCATAAATCTTGCTTAAACAAATAAAAATTATAATTTACTTAAATCACCAATAGCCCTTAAAACAGGCTTTATGTCTTCTTTTGAGCGAACAAAATTAATTGGAAATATCTCTATTTCTGTAAGGCCTGCTGCAATTGATTTTTCTGCTTGTTTCAATGTACTTTCAAGATTAGGAGCTCCTGATTCGTCAATTTGTGTAGGTAATTGACCTCTTATTCTTGGGAGCTTCTTATTATTATTTTCTTTAAATGCTAAATTTAAAAGCTCACTTCCACTCGAAATAAACTCTTCATCTGTTTTAATTGGAATCCATCCATGACCAATGCCTGCTATCTTTTGAGCAGTAGTTTCTGTCATTTTTAAACCGAATAAAATTGGTACATCTGCGCCCTGGAATGGTTGAGGTTGACACCATATATCATTAAATTGATATATAGACCCTTGATGAGAGGCTGGACTGGTCCCCCATAATAATTGACAAATTTCTAGTGTCTCCCAAAAAATTTCAGATCTTTTTTCAAATGGAACACCTGCAGTATGGTATTCCTCTTCTTGCCACCCCATGCCAACTCCAAGCTCTAATCTTCCCTTTGAAATAGAATCTAATGTTGCTGTAGTTTTTGCTAATAATGCTGGGTTTCGAAGAGGAGCAATTAATACTGCAGTACCTAAATGTAGTTCTTTGGTATGAGAGGCAATCATTGTTAAAACGGTCAAGGGTTCGTACCATGGCGCTTCTGAGGGTAATGGAAAATTACCAAATGGATATTTATGAAGATTTTTTCCCATAACTACATGGTCAGTTAGACTTACTCCATGAAAGCCAACTTCCTCGGCTAATTGAGAAATTTCAATGTATGAATTTATATCGCCATCATAAAAATTATGTAGTCCAAATAAACCAGCAATTACTTTCATGATTTCCCTCCTATATCTTAACTATTTATTGTACGGAGATTTTTAATCTATTGCACTTTCAACGTTCATATAAACTATATGATCAAAAATAATGCTAATAATGATAATAGAAATTTTAAAAAAATATTGAAGCTGCTATATGAAATTGAGGTAATCAAAATCTTGCCCAACACAGCTCCTGCAAATCCTGCGATAGCCAAAATAAAAATAAAGAAAACATATTCATTTAAAGAAAAACTAAAAAAATACATAAATAAGATAATTTTTATAGAATGCTGAAAAATCATAACTGCGCCATGATTTGCCACTAATAATTCTGGGGACAAGCTCTTAGTCCTCATATATGCTGTTACTAGTGGCCCATTTGCTCCAGTAAAAATTCCAGCAAACCCAGAAATAAATCCACAAAACCAATCATTTCTCATAATAGAAAGTATGAAGTTATCTAATGGAGCCCATGTAAAAAACAAAATCGTTATTGCTATTAGCCAAAGAAGTATTTCCTCTGAAATAGAACCAAACAAAATAATTCCTACAAAAGCACCAAGAATGGTTGATATTAGAATATTTTGAATTAAATTCCATTTAAAAAATTCTTTATAGATAAATGTCCTTGATAAGTTATTCAAAAGTTGTATAGCTCCATGCAAAGGAATAAGAGTTGAAGGTGAAAAATTTTGAGCTAAAGCCACTAACATAATTAATCCGCCACCAACACTAAAAATTGAAGTCAATAAAGAAGTTAAAAAAGACAATACAGCAAAAAATATTATGAACTCCAATGACATATAAAAATGTGTTTTTATTTATTAAAGGAATTAAGATTAACCCATGGATAAAATAGATCAAATTATTAATCAGCTTTCGTTGAAAGAAAAAGTCACTCTTCTCAGTGGTTTTAATTCATGGTACTCCAACAAAATAGATGAAAAAAATATTCCAAGTATTAAAATGTCTGATGGCCCAAATGGTGTCAGGGGTGACTCTAACTCAGGGAAATCTTCGGCTTGCTTTCCTTGCGCAGTGTCAATTAGCTCGTCATGGGATCTTAATCAAATTCAAAAAGTTGGTATTGCATTGGGAGAAGAAGCAAAATCTAAAGATGTTGATGTGCTTCTGGGCCCTACAATAAATATTCATAGACATCCTTTGGGTGGCAGACACTTTGAAAGTTTTTCAGAAGATCCATTCTTAACTGGTAAAGTTGCCACTCAATATGTTCGCGGTGTTCAATCTCAGGACGTGGCAGCATGCCTAAAACATTTTGTTGGTAATGATACTGAATTTGAAAGGCATTCAATTAGTTCAAATATTGATGAACAAACCCTACGTGAAATATATTTACTCCCATTTGAGATGGGTATTAAAGATGGAAACGCAAAAGTTGTTATGAGTGCCTATAACAAATTAAATAATGTCTATTGTAGCTCTCATCAAGAACTATTATTAAAGATCCTGAAAAGTGAATGGCGTTTTGATGGATACGTAGTTAGTGATTGGGGAGCAGCCCTTGAAACAATTGAAAATGCCAACGGCGGATTAGACCTTGAAATGCCAGGGCCCGGAAATGTCTGGGGAGATAGCTTAATTGAAGCAGTTAAGAATAATCAAGTTTCTGAGAATTTAATTGATGATAAAGTAAGAAGGATTTTATCAGTTGCAAAATTCACAAAGCGATTTGAAAATCCAAATATTAAGAATGAGCAAGCTATTAATAATCCTAACCATAGAAAAATTATTAGAAAAGCTGCTGCTGACGGCATGGTCTTATTAAAAAATTACGATTTATTGCCACTAAAAAAAGATATAAAAAAATTAGCTATCATCGGCCCTAATGCTAAAGAAGCTCAAATTATTGGAGGAGGTAGTGCAAGCTTAAATCCCCATTATCAAATACATCCTCTTGAAGCAATTCAAAAAAGAATGTCGCCTCAAACTGAAGTCTTATATTCTAAGGGGTGTCATACTCACAAATATCTTCCAAGAATAAATGAAAAGCTAATGAAATCTTCAAACGGATTTTTGGTGGAGTATTTTGATGGGAATAATTTCGATAAAAATTTATTATTTAACGAATATCTTACAGGTAATAAATTTTGGGTTTTTGAAGGTTTTGCAAAAGAAATAATTTCAAAAGAAGAAAGGTCAGAGACATTTGTAAGATTTTCTTGTGAATATATTCCAAATATTTCAGGAAAACATGAATTTGAAATTTTTGGTATCGGTCAATGCAGAATGTTAATTGATAATGTAGAAATTATTGATAATTGGAATAATATTGAGCCAGGCGAAGCATTTTTTACTTTTGGTTCTGCTTCAAGAAAAGGAATTGCTGATTTTAAAAAAGGAAAAACTTATAAAATTGAAATACAGTACTTTTTCCAAGGTAACTTCCCTGCTGTCTATATTGGATGTCTGCCTCCAGATGAAAAAGATATATTCACTGAGGCTTTAGAAATAGCATCCGAGTCCGATCAAGTTATTTTAATTGTTGGCACTAATTCAGACTGGGAAACTGAAGGTAATGATAGAGCAGACTTTAATCTTCCGGCAGGGCAAAATAAATTGATTGAGGCAGTTTTAGATAAAAATAAAAATACAGTTTTAGTTATTAATACAGGCTCGCCCATAAATATGCCTTGGGAGCATAAGACAAAAGCCATACTGCAAACTTGGTTTGCTGGTCAGGAATTTGGAAATGCCCTATTTGATATTTTGTCAGGTGAAGTTAATCCCTCAGGCAAATTACCAACATCATTCCCAAAAAATATTGAAGATACGCCAGCATTCAATTCTTATCCGGGTAAAAACTTACAAATGGATTATGAGGAAAAACTTTTGGTTGGTTACAAATGGTACGAGAAACATTCCATAAGACCATTGTTTTGTTTCGGTCATGGTTTGTCATACACAAAATTTAAATATGAAAATCTTCAATTAATATCAAATATTGATAATAAAGTGTCATGTAAATTTTATGTAAAAAATACTGGGGATGTTGCTGGAATGGAAATAGCGCAATGTTATGTTGGTCTTGAATTGCCCGAAGATGATCAACCGATTAAAACTTTGCAAGGTTTCCATAAAGTCAGTATTAATTCTAATGAAGGTAAAAATATTGAAATCAATCTTAATGAAAGAAATTTTTCCTACTGGTCAACAGAATCTAAAAGTTGGCAAATCATGGGAGGGATTTATAAAATCTTTATTGGATCATCTATAGAAAATATTTATTTAACAGGTTCAATTACTCTTGATCCAGTGCTAAAAGTTCCTTAGAAGAAAGCTTAATTTGTGCAGCTTGAATTGAGTGATTCGTTTCAAATATTGTTCTTGGGCCAATAAGTGGAAAAATAAAATGTGATTTGTGAAGAACATAAGCTAATGCAACTTGAATCGGTTGTAAATTTCTTTTTTTTGCCAATTCAAAACACTTTTCCCTTCTCTTAAGATTTTTTTTGTTATGCCAAACCCTTTTTTCTTCATCTATTGTTGGATTTGAAAAATGTTCTGTTGAACTTACTTCTTTTTTCCTAACAAAAAATCCTCTTGCTTGAGAAGACCAAGGAAATAAAATGATTTTTTCTTGAATAACATATTTTAAAAAATTGTCATTCATTCCAACACAGCCTGGCCAAACTGGTTCGATCATTTCAGCCAAGCTAAAATTGTTACTTAGTACTGAAAATGGTTCTTTTTTATGTCTGACTGCATAGTCTCGTGCTTGAGAAAATCTATCTAACTCCCAATTTGATGCTCCAGTTAAGTCAATTAGCCCCTCATCTCGGATTTCTAATAATGCATCCACAAATTCCCCAACTGGAACGTCTTGATTGTCTCTGTGAAGACAAAAAATATCTAATTTTGTAAGATTAAGGCGATCAAGAGATTGCATTATTTGAGGTCGAATATATTTAGGCTCGCATTCAGGAGTGTGAGCAGCTTTACCGAGAATAATAACCTCTTTTTCTGTAGCTCTAGATTTAACCCATTCGCCAAGATATTTATCTCCATTACCATTGTTATATATATAAGCTGTGTCAAAAATTCTTCCTCCAGAACCAAAAAAATGATCAAACATTGTGAATGCATGAAGACTTGAAGTTTGATTATCACATCCAATTGCTAATCTTGAGCCCATTTTTTTTATGCCTGTAATTTTAGTTTTACTAAGCATAGGTTTTTGAAGTAAAAATGCTTTAGATTTTGAAATTGGTGAATATTTGATATGGCTTTTTGGGCAATCTATTCCAAGCTCTTTCCTCCAATTATCTAACCAAAACATATTGCTTTGAGTTTCAATGCGAGAAATAAGATCAGATTCCAACTTCTTGTCAAGAATACATTTGGAAGCATGCTCAATTTCTCTAGTGAATAAGCCTAACTTATCAATATATTTAATCTCTTTGTTAACTCCTGAGGATAAAGAGATAAATATCGATGATTTTCCGCCTTCAAATTGACCGCAATGCCAAGGTTGAGGAACTCTAATCGAGCTCTCCCCATTGGATATTAAGAGACTATTTGAAAAACTTTCATTTATTGCACAACTTATCTTTGCCTCAATATTTTCTGAAAAAATTAAATGGGCGTGTGATTGAAGGTCTACACCTGTTTTATCTAATCGACCTTTAGCAAGCAACTTTTTTGGCTCTGCAAATGGCAGACCTTGTAAATGACCTGCTATTAGTTTGCTCATTGAGAGCGGATAACATCCAATATCTAATATTGCGCCGCCTCCTAGCAACGGATTTCTTAATCTATGATCTGTTGAAACATCTGAAATAAAACCAAAAGATGCTTCAATCAATATTTTTTCTTTGCTCATTGAGAAAATCTCAAGATTATTCAATATATTTTTTGTCTGAGGGTGAGTCCTATACATAAAGCCCTCCATTAAAAAAATATTGGCTGATTCTGCTAAATCCACCAGAATCATGCTTTCATGAGCATTCATGGAAAATGGTTTTTCACATAAAACATGTTTGCCACTTTTAATAGCTTCTAATGTAAAAATAAAATGTTCGGTATGCGGTGTAGCTACATATACAGCATCAAGGTCAGATGAGGACAAAAAGTCAACTAATTGATGATGAGCTGAAATGTTGAATTTTTTTGCAAAAGCATTTGTTTTTTGTTCATTTCTTCCAAAAACACTTGTTAAGTTTGAATTATCAGCACCACTTATAGAATATGCAAATGCCGATGCTATTTGACCTGGGCCTATTATTCCCCAATTAATTTGCTTCATTATTAGATTTTCTTTTTTCAATTTCATTTAACAATTCTTGATGAAAATCCTTATCAATGGGATAAAAATAAACCATTACAAGACTCAAAAAAATTCCAGTTAGAGGAATCCATGTCATTATGAATTTTAATTTGGATAAAGTTTGCTCAGATTGAGCTTCATTTGGTTCAAATCCAATTTGAGTTAGTGTCATGCCAAGAAAAAGAGCGGCAAGAGCTATTGCTCCCTTTTGAGCAAATGTCATGAAGCCATATAATGAAGATTCTGTACGAATTCCAGTCTTCCATTCTCCATATTCAATGGTATCTGGAAGCATTGACCAAAATAAAATGCCTGTGGCGCCATTACCAATGCCAATAAATCCTAGAATAAGCAAAAGTTCTTTCAATGAGCTTATAGGAAAAAAATAGAAAAATAAAAACCCAATTATTAATAATGACATTGCCGCAATCCATGAGTTTCTTTTTCCAATCTTTAATGCAGAATATGCCCAAAAAGGAATTGCCAAAAAGGCAGTGCCGCTACTTACTCCTAAAATTAATCCCTGATATTCATGCAAATCAAGCGAATACTTTACATAATATATAAGATTGTTATTGAACATAATTGTTGTAGAGACAAGAATTAAAATTGATCCAAAAACGATCCAAAATGGATAGTTTTGAGTAACAGATTTTGATACTTTTAAAAAACTTGGTAGCTGAGTAACAGCTGAATTAAATTCTCTTTCTTGAACAAATATATATGTAATGCTCATTATCATTATTGCTGCAAGTCCACAAATTATTCCTAGGAAAAGAAAACCAAATGCTTCTTCGCTCCCACCAAAAAATAAAACTATTGGAAAACCTAAAGCAGACACTGAAAGAGTTCCAAAAGATGCTCCTAGCATTCTTGCGGTTGTTAACTTTGTTCTCTCATCACTATCGTCAGTAATCCTTGCGGTTAGGGAAGAATAAGGAACGCTTACAATCGTAAAGCATGTTCTGTGCAATAAATTAACAATCAATAAAAAAATAAAAAGATAAGTTCCATCAAAAGGAGGAACCCAAAATAGAAGAATGAAGGATACAGCTAATGGAATCGAGCCATAGAATATATATGGGCGATAACTGCCCATCTTGGTTCTCGTTCTTTCAGCAATGTATCCCATGAGGGGATCTGTTACTGCATCCCAAGCTATTCCAATAGCATAAATCCACCCTGCTAAAAGTGGAGAAATTCCAACTACATCAGTATAAAAATATAGAAGATATAAACCTACTCCACTCCAATATAAACATATTGCATAATCTCCAATACCATATGCTGCTCTTACTTTATTTGAAACTGTATTTAAGGTCATAAATCTAAATTGACTATAACAGTCTTATTATGAGTTGGTAATATTTAATATGTGCTTTAGTATAAAAATGTGTAAAAAGAATCCATAAATACATGAGTCTAAAAAAAGAATATATAGAAGGTTTTGCAGACAACAAAGGAGTAAAAATATTTTATCGTGATCATGGTCCTATTGATGCCGATCCAATACTTATGGTTCATGGTCTTGGAGCCCAATTAGTCCATTGGCCAGATCATTTGATTGATTTTTTTAGAGCAAATAATTTTAGACCTATTACATACGATAATAGAGACGTGGGCTTATCATCCCGATTTTCAAATACACCCTCATTTTTATTTGATTACATGAAATACTTTCTAAGATTACCTATCAAATCAGAATACAAAATTGAAGACATGGCTGAGGATGCTATCAAACTCCTTGAAACCCTAAATATTAACAAAGCTCATATCTTTAGTACTTCTATGGGTGGAATGATTTCACAAATAATTTGTGCGCAGTATCCAGAAAAAATTAAATCTTTTACTTTAATTGCTTCAACTGCATCAACCCCAAGCCCCCTTAACGCACCAACAAAAGCTGTTCGAAGGATCATGATGCAAAGATCTAAATATCCAAATGCTTCTCATGAAGAAATTATCAAAAGAGAGATTAAAATGGTGTCATTGATTGGCATGAAAGGCAGAATCGTTGATACTCCAGAATTTAGAAAAGAGACTTTGGAAAACTTAGACAGAGGGAAAGATAAATCAGGATATGCAAGACAACTATTATCAATTCTTGCATCAAAAGATAGACTAAAAAAAATTCGTAAAATTAAAGCGCCCACCCTTATTATTCATGGAAAAGATGATCCGATGATAAATATCAAAAATGCCTATAAAATGCATAGATTAATTCCGCATAGCCAATTAAAAATAATTGAAAATATGAGGCATTTGATTGAACCAGAAATTCTGCAGCAATTTGATGGAATTCTTTTGGAGCATTTAAAGATGAATGCTCAAAAAAACTAGTTCTTTATATTCTCTAAATCATTTTTGCTAATAAGCAGCATTTCACCAATTTGCATAAAGAGTGAATTTTCATACTGATCAACATGATCATCAGATAAAATTACGTTCCAAATATTTGAAAGAATTTCAATTTTCATTTTTTTTGAACAATTGCTATTAATAATATTTATGAAAGGATTAAAAGACTCTTTATGACTTGTCCAATCTTTGAGTTCTTTAAAAGCCTCTGAAAAATTTCCACTAGGATATAAATCTAAATAGAAGTCCTTAATTTCTTTTATCTCATCTTCGTCAATTTTACCATCCATGCGAGCTATCTCAATCATTAAGCATAAAACAGCAGAAACATGTGGCGGCATATCTTCAGCATTACCTGAAATATCAGAAAATAATTTCTTTTTAAAAATAGACAACATTGCTATAAATAATATTGAAAATAACTATACCAAGATTTTCGCAAATTTAGCTATAGGAATAAATTAATCCCATATTCGCATTAATCCTTCTTGTGCAGTTGAAGCAATAAGCTTTCCTGATTTTGTATAAATTGATCCCCGCGAAAATCCTCTTGCACCAGAAGAAATGGGGCTATGCATATGATGAAGTACCCAATTATTAAAATTGACTTTCCCATGAAACCACATCACGTGATCCAAACTAGCACTTTGAAACTTTTTAGACATAAAATTTACCTCGTGGGGATTGACAGCTGCTCCAAGTAAACCCATATCAGAAACATATAGTAACAATGCTTGGTGAATTCTTTCATCTGACGGCAGCTTTCCAGTTGGCTTCATCCAAGTGCTTCTGTAAGGAGGAAGTTTTTCAGCTTTTAAAAGATCCATTGGTTCTACTTGTCTGGTTTCAATTTCTCTTTCCCTAAGCCACATTGGTAAATAGTCTTTAGGTATTTTGTCTTGGACATCTTTTCTAAGCTCAAAATCACTTTTCAAATTTTCTGGCCCAGGTATATCTGGCATTTTGATTTGATGACTAAGGCCTTTTTCTCTTTTTTGAAATGAAATTGAGCAGCTAAAAATTGCTTCCCCATTTTGAATTGCGTTTACTCTTCTGGTGGTAAAACTTTTACCATCCCTTATTCTGTCAACCTCAAAAATTATATTTTGTTCAAAGTCTCCTGGTCTTAAAAAATATGAATGAAATGAATGCACCCTTCTTGCTTTCTCAACAGTTTGATAGCCAGCAATTAGGCATTGGGCCATAATTTGACCACCAAATATTCTTTGGAAGCCAACACTCTTTCCTGTCCAAGAATAAAGGTCCCTATCAATTCTTGTTAAATTAAATAATTCAAGTGTGTGTTTAAGAGCGTTATTCATAAATTCTTTTGATTAAATACATATAAATTAATCTTACATTGAATCAATTTAAACTAGAACTTTATCTCATCAAAAGTTAGCATATGTTCTTCTGTAAATATTAAAAAGTAAATAATGATAAATTCTGAAAGAATAAGCTTGCCAGAGCAGCCAAATAAAAAAATTAATGTAAAAAAAATATTTGATATTGAATCTGATATAAACGTAAATGGTTTCAAAGAAAAAACTCAATGGGTCCCGGAAATTGACTCAACATACGTATTTGATAAGGATACAACCTTGGCGATATTAGCTGGATTTGAACATAATCGCAGAGTAATGATTCAAGGCTACCATGGAACAGGAAAGTCGACTCACATCGAACAAGTTGCAGCTAGACTAAATTGGCCCTGTGTTCGAATAAATCTAGATAGCCATATAAGCAGAATTGATTTACTTGGAAAAGATGCAATTGTTTTAAAGGATGAAAAACAAATTACTGAATTTAAAGAGGGAATTTTGCCGTGGTCTATTCAAAATCCTGTTGCTATAGTATTTGACGAATACGATGCCGGTAGACCAGATGTTATGTTTGTTATACAAAGAATTCTAGAAGTAGAGGGTAAATTAACTTTATTGGATCAAAATCATATAATTTCACCACATCCAAGCTTCAGACTTTTTGCCACAACCAATACTGTTGGAATGGGAGATGTCACTGGTCTTTATCATGGCACTCAACAAATTAATCAAGGTCAAATGGACCGTTGGCATATTTTATCGACTTTGAACTATTTAGAACGTTCTCATGAAATTGATATTGTCACCGCAAAGGTTCCTCAACTTAAATCAACAAAAGACAAGGCTTTAATAAAAAGCATGATTCAGCTTGCTGATTTAACTCGACAAGGTTTTATTAATGAGGATATTTCAACATTGATGTCCCCGAGAACCGTTATCACTTGGGCCCAAAATTATATAATCTTTAATGACATACAACACTCTTTTAGGCTCACATTTCTAAATAAATGTGATGAGTCAGAAAGGCCAATAGTCTCTGAATATTTTCAAAGATGCTTTGGAGAAGATCTTTTAGAAAGTCATAATCCAGAACAATAAAACATGAGTTGGATTAAAGATCGAGAGGAATTTAAGCAAGCAGCGCTCTCTACAATCAGAGCTGTATCAAAAAATTCTAATTTAGAAAACACATCTCAAAACCCCTCAAGACCACCCTCTTTGTCTAATATAGCTTTAAATTATCCTCCCAGGTCTTCTAAACAAATAGACTCATGGAGAGGAGAAGCAGATTTTCAGGCATTTTGGCATGCCTTTCATAAAGATAATGAAAATATTAGGATGCCTAAAATTGCAAGAGACTTTTTTTCTGAACTCGAGCTCTCAAGAGTAGAAATTATTGGAAGTGAGGCTTTCCCAGGAGCGAAAATCAACTTAAGTGCATATTTAAATTCTCAAGCAAAGAAAGATGTTGATAATAGAGTACCGTCAATTAACCCCTTAGCAGCAAACCTGTGGTTAAAACATCTCAATGGTCACAAATTACAAAAAGAAAGTGCTGATACTGTAAAAGCATTTCTTTCATCTATTCCAATAGATCTTGATAAATTTGGTAAGAAATTAATAGAGGCTAAAAATTCACAAGAAGATTTTCAATCTATTGCACTTGAGTTGTTAAAAAATTTAGATTTAATGAAAGAACCTCAAACCAATAATAATGAGGAATCTTTTGGTGATGAATCAACACCTGAAGAAAATGAAACTGTCAATAATGATCAAGAGGAATTTGATCAACTTCCAAAAGATCAATCGCTTGAAACTAAAGCAGAAGATCGACAAGATTATGAAACTTCACTGGAAGAAGAAGTCCAAGCGCCGATTGACTCAACATCTATAGATGAAGAAGTAGATTTAACTCGAAATTTTAATGACAATATTGATGAAACAGATCTTAAAGACTATAAGATTTTTACTACTCAATTTGATGAAGTTGTAAATGCAATTGATTTAGCAACTCCTGAAGAGTCGCAGCGACTGAGATTACAACTTGATCAACTAATCTCACCATATCAAACTACTATTGGAAAATTAGCTAATAGACTGCAAAGATTGCTTCAAGCTCAACAGAATCGAAGTTGGAACTATAATCTAGAAGAAGGTCTGCTTGATACTGCTCAACTTCACAGAGTAATAACTCGTCCGGGAGACCCGCTCAGCTTTAAACAGGAAACTGAAAGCAAGTTTAAGGATACTGTAGTTTCTTTATTAATAGACAGCTCTGGTTCTATGCGAGGAAGATCTATGACTCTTGCAGCAATTTGCGGTGATATTATTGGAAGTACCCTTGAGAGATGTTATGTAAAAACTGAATTGTTAGGCTTTACTACAAAACATTGGAAAGGAGGAGACTCAAGGAAAGCTTGGGTAAATCAAGGAAGTCCGCTCAATCCAGGTCGTTTAAATGATTTACGGCACATTATCTTTAAATCGGCTGATGATAATTTTAGAAAATCCAGAAAAAGCTTTGGGGTTATGTTGAGAGAGGGCTTATTGAAAGAAAACGTTGATGGGGAGGCGCTAGCTTGGGCTCATCAAAGACTCAGCAAACGAAATGAAGAAAGAAAAATCCTGATAGTGATATCAGATGGTGCTCCTGTTGATGACAGTACTCTTTCAATAAACCATAATAATTTTTTAGATAATCATTTACGCCAAATTATTCATATGATAGAGACACAAAGCAATGTTGAACTTCTTGCAATTGGAATTGGTCATGATGTAACAAAATATTATGAAAAATCAATTACAATTAATAGAGCTGAAGAATTAGCTGAAGCATTGCTTGACAAGTTAACAGAGCTTTTCAATGATTAAAAAAAAAGAATATAATATCTGAGCTTAAATATTCTATAAAAAATAAACGTGTATAAATATGAAAATTAGAAAAACAGATGGGCCGCCTAAGGACATACTAACTTTTGATCTTGATGTAGAGAATGAATTAAATATGACTCCGCAGCATGTGGAAGACGTTGCCGAAATATTCAATACACCCCTAACAGGAGCATATAACTGGGACTATACAGTTGCAGATAACAGAATTAAAAAACTTTACGAATTGGGCAAAGAGCTAAATTGGAACGGTTCCATGGACCTCAATTGGGAGTATTCTCATCCAGCAGATGAAAGAATTATGCAAGCTGATGAGGATTTACCTCACGAAACCCTTGAAGCATATGAAAATCTTACAGAAAAAGAAAAAATTGAATTTGACCGTCATGATGCAGCAGAACTATTAAGTCAATTCCTTCATGGTGAGCAAGGCGCTTTGCTTGTTGCGTCACAACTAACAGCATGTGCTCCAACTTATAATGCAAAACTATATGCAGCCTCACAAACATTTGATGAAGCAAGGCATGTTGAGGTTTTTAACCGATATCTTCAAGAAAAAATTGGAATGCATTATCCAATTAATAAAAATTTAAAACTTCTTCTCGATAAGATTCTTACTGATCCTAGATGGGATCTAAAGTTTATTGGAATGCAAATTATAATTGAAGGGTTAGCACTAGCTGCATTTCAAATGCTTAAAAGCTTATCCAAGGATCCTCTTCTAACACAACTGCTTCATTATATTATTAGGGACGAGGCACGACATGTTACATTCGGAATCAATTACCTAGAAGATTTTGTTAAGACCTTGTCACCTGAAGAGATTGAAGAAAGAGCTGAGTTTGCTTATGAGGCTTGTGTTATCTCAAGAGAGAGGCTGATCAATACTAAAGCAATGCAGAAATATCTAAAAATGTCAGAAGATGAAGCTAGAGAATTTGCATTATCAACAACTGCAAACTCTGCTTTTACAAACTTTCTTTTCACAAGAATCATGCCAAATCTTTCAAGGATAGGTTTGCTAACTGACAATGTGAGACCTAAGTTTGAGGCATTAGGTTTGCTTGAATATGAGCATGCACCAGACGATTTTGAGTGTGATTGGAATGAGCTTGAAAAACCTCTTGAAAAATTTGGTGAGATTCCTAAGGTTATCTAATCAATTTCTAATAATAGCGTCACTTTTTATAAGTGTCTCTTCATTTTCTGCTGTTCAAGTAATTAAACCATCTGAAAATTCTTATCAAGATATCCAAGAAGCTCTAATTCTTGCAGAACCAGGAGATGTCATAAGACTTTCTGCAGGAATCTTTAATCTAGAAGATTCACTTTCACTTGATGTGGCAGGAGTGCAAATTGAAGGGGAAGGCATGTCGCAAACAATCCTTGACTTCAGTAATCAGCTTAGCGGCGCTCAAGGACTTAGCGTTACCTCAAATAATGTAACTCTTCAGGATTTCGCGATTCACAATGCTAAAGGTGATGCAATAAAAGTGAAAGGAGTTACAAACATTAAATTCTTAAGAGTTAAAACCGAATGGACAAATGGTCCAAGCTCAGATAATGGAGCTTATGGGCTTTATCCAGTTGAATCTAAAAATGTTTTGATAGATGGTTGTGTTGCAATAGGCGCATCTGATGCAGGAATTTATGTTGGTCAGTCTCAAAATATAATTGTAAGAAATAATAGAGCAGAATTTAATGTTGCTGGTATTGAAATTGAAAATTCATACTTTGCAGACGTTCATAACAATATCACAACCAATAATACTGGCGGAATATTAGTATTTGATTTACCAGGATTGCCTCAACAAGGGGGACATCATGTGCGAGTATTTAACAATCGTTCAGTTGGTAATAATACTGATAATTTTGCGCCAGAGGGAAACATTGTGGGTGAAGTGCCTAGGGGAACTGGGATAATAATTCAAGCAAATTCTGATGTTGAAATTTTTGATAATGAAATTGGAGATAATGATACTGTAAATATTGCTGTGGTGACTTATGGGAATGATACTGATGATCAAACTTATTATCCACATCCTAAATCAGTTCAAATTCATGGAAATAAATTCGGTCGAACTGGCTATAATCCTGATACTAGCAAGGGAGAGCTAGCTCAGATACTATTTGATTTGTCAGGTGGCAACATGCCGGATATTTTTTGGGATGGCTTACTGCCATTGTCCCAACTTGTTTTTGGCCAACCCGAAAGCGAAAAAATGATCATTGCCAACAATGGTGATGCAACAATGCTAGCTATAAAACCTATTGGTTTTATGCTCCCCTTTTTAGAGCCAGCAATTTTAGATATTACTAAATTTGATGGAGAGATAACTCCACTTGAAAAGGTTGAGTTTGATGAAACTTTCTAAAACAATATCTTTATTAATAACTCTGTTCATTTGTTATGAATCTAAGTCTCAAAATATAAGCGACTATGATTTTGAAAATTTTAAAAACACGCCAAAATTTCTATCGGAGTATGGTTTTTTTAAAGATCTAAAAAATCAAATACCTATAGAAGATGTATACCCATACTCTTTAAAAAGTGAATTATTTTCAGATGAGACTGATAAGCTTCGTTTTGTATACGTACCTAAAGGAAAAAAAGTTGGCTATGTAAAGAACAAGGTTTTTATCTTCCCCGTTGGCTCAGTTCTTATTAAAACTTTCGCATACCTTAACAAGAATGGTCCACTAGAAGCAGAATTGCTTGAGACTCGCTTATTGATAAATACCAACAATGGCTGGCAAGCAATTAGCTATGTTTGGAATAAGGATCAAACAGATGCAAAAAGAGCAATTGCTGGAGCAACAATCCCAACTAAATTCATAAACATGTCAGGGGAAATTATTAATATAAGATATCGAGCGCCCAATCAGAACCAATGTAAAGAGTGTCACCAATTAAAAAAAGTAATGACTCCTATCGGTCCTAAGGCTAGAAATATGAATAAGTTAGTTCAATATAGGACTGGGGAAATGAATCAATTAGTTTACTGGGCAGCTTTAGGATGGATAAATGAAAATCTAGGATCGACGTCAATATCTAATTATGCAGACGTAAATGCTGCATTAGAAGATAGAGCTAGGGCATACCTTGATATTAATTGCGGCCATTGTCATATACCTGGAGGCTCTGCAGATACGACAGGCTTATATTTAAATTATACTGAACATGGTAAAGAGCAGATTGGTATCTATAAAAAGCCGGTTGCTGCTGGGCGTGCAAGCGGAAATTTAAAATATTCAATTGTTCCAGGTCATCCTAATGATTCAATTCTTCTTTATAGAATGAAGTCACTTGATCCAGGAATTATGATGCCAGAGTCTGGTAGAGCTCTTTCTGATAAGAAAGGCATAAAACTTATCACCGAATGGATTGATAAACTTTAAGCTTTAAATTTGTCCATATGGCCATAATTAATTCATAATACCTCTATATTTGTTTGATTAAGGAGAAAATTAATGTCTAAACACTCTGCGTTAAATACCTTTGGAAGATCTGGAAATCCTGCTTTTACAAGAAATTTTGAAAATACTGGAGCATTTCCTCAAGCTGAACGCATGACACTTGATGGGGCTGTAAATAAAACTGGAATCTTACTAGCCTTATGTTTCAGTGGTGCATTTGTTGGCTGGAATTTTCCTGCATTGACTTTGCCAAGTTTAATAATTGGAACTATTCTTGCCTTTGTAACAATCTTTAGAAGTCCAGCTAAAGCAGGAGCTACTGCACCATTTTATGCAGCCTTCGAGGGTGTTGCTCTTGGTGGAATAACAGTGTTTGCAGAAACTCAATACCCTGGAATTGGTATTCAAGCTATTGGACTTACATTTGGCATTCTTGCTTCTTTACTATTTTGCTATAAAAGCGGAATCATAAAGCCTACTGAGAATTTTAGATTAATGCTCTTCTCCGCCACTATGGGGATTTTTATCTTATATTTAGTAAGCTTTATCATGTCATTCTTTGGATCAGGAATAGGTTTTATTCACTCAAATGGAATTTTTGGTATAGGTTTTTCTCTTTTTGTTGTTGGTATTGCTGCATTAAATCTTGTGTTAGATTTTGACTTTATTGAGGAAGGAGCAGAACAAGGACTGCCAAAATATATGGAATGGTATGGGGCTTTTTCTCTCATGGTTACTTTAGTTTGGTTATATATTGAAATACTGCGCCTTCTGATGAAACTTAGAAGCAGATAAAATGAATGCAATTTTCTTCGGTCTGCTTGCTATTTTGTCTCTTTTTATTTTTATGAACCTTGGCAAAGTGAAAGCCTCAAAAAAACAAATGAATAGAGATGATCGTATTAAATGGGATCGAAATCGAAGGTCAAGATTTAGTCAAAATAAAGATGGTTCAAAAATTATTGAAGGCGAAGCTGAAGAAGTAAAAGATGAGTCAAAAAAATAATTTCTTTATTGCCATTGCATTAGTATTTTTTAGCACTGAATTAATTGGTCAAATTGATCAATTAAAAGTACCATTTGAGGATAAGTTTAGGCAACTAGATGAGATATTTCCCTATCCTGATTTAAGTAGACCTGCGACAGGAGAGCC
>CETB01137872.1_pt1 | contig 25042 bp, 24 predicted proteins | sample 356381 | NCBI WGS metagenome assembly CETB01 (sample SAMEA2622545, study PRJEB7988) | marine metagenome | biome: marine biome (ENVO:00000447); feature: deep chlorophyll maximum layer (ENVO:xxxxxxxx); material: "saline water (ENVO:00002010), including plankton (ENVO:xxxxxxxx)" | depth 155 m | reverse complement strand
AACTTCGGGATACAACTTTACTTTCTTTAGTCTAGTTACAGAAAATGTAGTTGAAGTAGAACCCGAAGCTCTCCAATGGGACTTAAACTTTACTGTATTTACGGAAGTATTGGACTTACCGGGAGGCGGACAAACAGCTTATGGTTTTTCAGACTATGTAGCTACAAATGTTTTAGCCGAAACAAAAGCTTATGGAATCTCTGCTAATGACAATTTAAATTATCAAAACTTCTCGCTTGAAGATGTAGATGAGAATGCTTTGGAGATAGACCAACGCATAATTGGTAGTCACTGGAGAGATGTTTTTACACAATCGGTAACACCTAACTTATTTTACATTATCGAAGATTCTGATGGAAACCTTTACAAATTACGTTTTACTGCTCTGGTAAATGAGAACGGCATAAGAGGTTATCCGGCTTTTGAATATAAACTTTTAAACTAATAACTAATTATATAAATCATTTAACCTATGAAACCAAAATTATTTTTAGTGGCATTGCTTACTAGTATTTTTAATATAAATGCCCAGACGCAAGTAGACCTCTCTATGGGAGCAGGTTATGAAAACGAAGTTTTTTACGACTTTTCATCGAATAATTCACAAACTTTTACCGCTAGTGATTGGGAAATTGCATTTTTAAGAACAAGTGCCACAAATATGGCTATTCGTATTAATGACGGAATAGGTATTCAAGTTTTTGAAGCTTCTAATAGCGAAAATGATTGGGAAACTATTGATGTGGCGAATGAAGCTAACTGGACACCTTTATATAATAGTGATCAAGATTGGTTTGTCGGAGCTTTTGATAATGCCTCAGAAACCTCTTCCCCTTTCGGTTATGGTTGGGGAGTTTATGATATGGCTTCTCATACTGTTCAAGGTACAATCATTTTCGTTTTAAAATATGACGAAAACACCTATAGAAAATTATTTATAGAAGAATATTTAGGAGGTTATACTTTTAAATATGCTACTTGGGATAATTCAACTTCTACTTGGAGTGAAGATACTACCGAAACAGTTTCCAACAGTAATAACCCAGATCGTATTTTTAATTATTATAATTTCACCACAGGATCAGAAGTCATTGCAGAACCAGCAAGTACAGATTGGGATTTAAAATTCACCCAATTTACTACAGATTATCCTTACAACGGGGGGACTATGAAATATGTAGTTACCGGAGTACTAAATCATCCTAACACAATTATTGCCAAAAGCGTTGAAAGTGGAAACGGAAATCCAAATAACCAAAACTATCTTTCTGAAATAAACACCATAGGATACGACTGGAAAGAATACGATTATCAAGCCAGCACCTATAATGTAGATGACGAAAAATATTATTACGTAAAAGATACTATTAATAACGAAGTCTTTAGATTACATTTTACTTCTTTTGAAGGAAGCTCTACGGGAAATCTTAGTTTTAATGCTGAAGATGTAACCAGCCAACTGAGTACAACCAACTTTGACAATGGTGATTCTTTCGGTTTTTACCCTAACCCGGCTCAAGACCAAATTGAAATTCTATACAAAAATCAAACTTCAGCCAATGTAAATGTTGCTATTTACACCATTACCGGTCAAAAAGTACTGGAAAAAAGACTTCAAAATAATGGTTTCTATACCGAGAAATTAGATGTTTCTCAGCTAAGCCAAGGTAATTATTTAATCAGATTTCAATCTGGGAATCAAATAACTACTAAAAAATTAATTTTGAATTAAAATTAGTGTAACCTCTTTAATTTGAAATTTATAGAAAAGCTGCCTCTGGCGGCTTTTCTTGTTTTAAGTAAATCTAAATACAAAATACTTAATTACAACTATTTAAATTGCTTCTATATTCATTTCAGCCTAATTTAGAGAAAACTAAAAATAAAAGTTATGAGTATTAGACTAGGAAATAGCTGTGTAAACTGCCAAAAATATGAAGATCATTTCTGTCAATTACACGAAACCACAGTAGGAATAAAGCATACTTGTGATAGTTTTGATATGCAACCTGCTATAAAAGATGATCCCAATTGCACTACTTGTGCCAGGTACATGAGTGCTACTTGCCCTAACCCTAATAAAGCTGCTCCTCATATGCAATGTTCGCATTGGGCACCTCAAGAAATTGCTTAAATTTTCACTTGTAAGGTAGTGTACCAAGTAATGGGTTGTGCAGGTATAATTCCAGGTCCCGGATATCCGGTAGCTCTTCTCGTAAAATAAGAGTTATCAAGTAAATTATTGATTCCGCTTTCTAAAGTAAATCTTTTATACCTGTAAGATAAGCTTAAATCTAATATTCCATAACTTGGTATAGCGCCTCTTATTCCACTTTGATTATCCTTTTTATCTTGTGGAGAATTAGTGGCATCTGTATATTGCTTTGATAGATAGGTATATTGTAGGCTACCCAATAAATTTTTATAACCAAACCCAATTCCTGTTTTTAAATTGATATGAGGAATAAACTCTACCTCGTTCCCTTCAACATTGTTTTCTTGTGAACTGGTATATTCAGATTGCGTATAGCTTAGATTTGAAAATATACTGACTTTCCAATTCTTGTTTTTTGCATTAAAAGCCTCTATCAAATTTAGTTCTGCAAACGATTCTACTCCATAAATAAAAGCATCTCCTATATTTCCTTTAAAGCGGACTATTCTCCCCGTACTTTCTTTTTCACCTTGTTCATTTACACGGGTTTCTTCTTTTAACACCTCTCCTATTCGCTTATTGTAGCGAAGCCCAAATACATTAATATCGTAATTTAATAGCTGTTTTACCTTTCCGCGAAGACCGATATCTGCCGTAAAACCTTCTTCATCGGTAATATTCGGGTCAATTTGAAAAACCGGATTCACTACTCTAATATCTGAAAAGGTAACCGACCGATAATTCTGAGAAAAATTAGCATACAATTCTAATCCTTTTCTAGCTTGATAAGAAGTGCCGACACCTAGCAATAAAAAATTGCGCTCGTATTGCTTATTCTCTTCAAAAGTTTCACTGGCGTAGGCATCATCGTTAAGATCTACATAGACTTGTTTATAAATACCATTGGCCTCTGTGTTTATATATTCTAACCGGAAACCTGGGGTAACGCTTAACTTATTGGTGATATTGAAAATGTTTTCACCAAAAAAGGCAATGTTTTTATTGGGAAAATCAAAATTGGTTTGCCTACGGTAATTGGGAAAATTAGTATCATCAAAACTAAAATCTGCATTACTCGCTGCGGTACCTGGTCCTTGCCGCTGCGAATTATCGGTTTGATAGTATTTAGCTCCTAAAAGTAATACTTGTTCGCTATTTTTAAGATCATAACGCGTTAACACCCTTGCTTCTGCTCCCCAATTCTTAAAATTATCGATAAGGAGTTCTCTTGGTTCCGAAGGATCATCTACCAATGATACTCGATTCTCCCTAAATCCAAGCGCTTTTCTCGAAGCGTCTAACCCAAAAAGATTTAAAGAAAAATCTGTTCGTTTTGAAAATTGATGTTTAAATTTTAAGGCGAATAAATTCCAGTTTACCTTAAACCAATTCCTTGATCGGTTGCTATAGTCCGGATTTTTGTAAAATTGACTATCGGTTAATCCTCCCGGTTGTTGTGCTAAATAATCTAAAAAAGTATATTCCAAAGCTAGACTTGTTTGCTCTGAAAATTGATAATTAATATGCCCAAAAGCATTGTAAGAATCATAGCCTGAATTTGGTCTAAAACCTTCTCCTGTTTTATAATGAAAGTAAGTGTAGTAACTAAATTTACCAAGCGTTCCACTTACACTATTAAAGCTTGTAAATAAATTGTAAGATCCTAAACTTTGCCGACTAACTAGCTCGATTTTCTTATATTTATTGGGCTTCTTTAGTTTAAAGTTTATCAAACCACCAAATTGTGTTCCGTATTGCAAAGAGGCTGCTCCTCTAATAATTTGAACTTCTTCTAAAGCTTCCGGTGGTGGCGTATAATAACTTTCAGGATAACCCAGCACATCTGCAGAAATATCGTAACCATTCTGTCGGGTATTAAAATTTTGAGTTCGGTTAGGATCCAATCCTCTTCCTCCAATATTCAACTGCAAACCGGCATCTCCATTATCATAAATATTCAATCCCACCACTTGGCTATAAATTTGCCGGGCATTGTTAGTGGCTAAATTGGCTGTAAGCTTATCCATCACGACCACTTCATTTTTCTTTCCGGCATAAATGGCGGTGCCTTCCACTTTTTTCAACTTTCGCAAAGCAAAAATTCGCTCTTTTCTTTGGTTGATCACTACTTCAGATAAAGATTCGGCTAAAGGGGAAAGCACTAGTTCAATATTTGTATTTCCATTTACCGCTACCTTCGATTCAGTCATTTCTGCTTCATAAGTAAAAACTACTAACTCATATTCTCCACGGGCTAAGTCTTTAAAAGAAAACTTTCCTAACTCATCGGTAGCTACCATTTTACCCAAGGTAGTATTGTAAACCTCTGCATTTTCAACAGGTTGTCGGTTAAGCTCATCAACCACCGTTCCTTCTAAAACATATTGGCTATGTAAGTTAGAAGCCAAAAGAAAAGTAAAAAGCAGTAAACTAAAGTCCTTTAATTTCATCTGTGAAAGGGAGAATAAATGTTTTATGCTGAAATGAATCTTCATATTCTAATAAATTAACATCAGGATTTATATAAGGCTGACTTCGTCTTCCGTTTAAGGCTACGTAACTTTCTACATAAATGGCGAGGTTACGATGTCCTTGGCTTTTAAAATGGTCTGCTAAATAATGGGCATATTGTAAGATAAAGTCGGGCTGAAATGACATCTGTTTTTCTTGAAATGAAGTCAAAAAATCTGAATTATCAACATAAAACCATTTTCCTGTCTGAGTATCTTTCACCTTAAATTGTACATAACCTGCTTTTTCCATTAACATCACACGCCAAGAAAACCGAAAGCCTTCTTCTGTCCAAAAAAGTTCACCTGGATATAGGAAGTACCTCCAAGGAAACAAGATTTGTACAGCAAAAAACAAACTTAATACCGCCAACCGAACCTTTTTAGAAAAAACTGCAAACTTAAGTGTTTTACCCGTATTAAAAACAGACGCATCTATAGAAAATAAGTTGGTGATAAACGTTAAGATCTTTTCATGAAATTTATAGTTAAAAAAGATAAGCGCACTTACGATCATGATATAGGGAAACATACCTATAGGAAATAAAATACGGGTAGCTAAATGAAAAACCACAATCAAGAAAAAACCAAGTTTCCTTGTAGGGCGATAAAACATTAAAAAGGGAATACTCAAATCGTAAATAAACCCAAACCAACTAAAAAAATAATGAATATATTCTTGCTGAAGTAAATCGCCTAAAAACGGCAAATCATAGTTGGCAGGTAACCAAATTTTTAAAGGCATTGCCCGAAACAACCAATCTGAATTGGCTTTTGCTAAGCCTGCATAAAAATAAACTATGCCAATAAGTAATTTAATACTATCGATAGTCCAATTGGGAATATACTGAAACGCTTTTTCAGGTTGCCTTTTGGCATCCATAGAAAAATAGTTAGCAGCCGGTAAAAAAATCATTAAAAAACTAAGAATACTTATAAAATAATAATGGTTAAGGTAAGTGGTTTTATCCATCAACTCGATATAGGTAAAACTCAGAAAAAAAAGAATTATCGATAATCTGTATTTGTAGCCTAATGCGATTAACAAAGCAGAAATTGCACAAATAGCAAAAATAAGATAAGTATAATTACCTATAGGTTGTACCCATTCAAACCCATAGTAGCTAAAAAAGAAATTGGGTTGAATGTATAGCTTTTCTATCCAACCTTTCGACCAAAATCTAATAATGCTTATCAACATCATTAAACCAAAAAAAATACGAAATACAGCTAGTGGGGCTGCACTCGTATTTTTTTGAAGGTATGTTTCTATGCGTTTACGCATAAGTAAGTTATCTAATCCCCATCACTATCTACATAATCTACACTAATTGAAAGTGCTTGGAGCATATCAATTTTAAGCAAGATCACATTACTTTGCAAAGCGTCAAAAGTTTCGAGCATTTTATTGTTATCGGTTTCTATTTGTTGTAGAAGACTCGCATCCAGTTCATTGATTTTCTGAAATGAATTTTCAAATCTATCATTGATTAACGAAGATAACTGCTCTCCATCTTTCATAGAATCTAAGTAATCAAGGTAAGTTTTAAAACTAGCTCCATTGGTACTATTCCCAGCGGATTGACCGTTAAAGAAATTTTGTGTAGCCAATAAGGCTTCTTTTAAAAGTTCTTTTGAAAATGAAGGATGATAATAAGATTCTACTTTTGTAGGTTGTACTGTTCCTGAAAATGCTCCGGCAGGAATCCCCACTTTACCACTTCTTAGATACTTTTCATAATAAATAATAAAGTCATTGGTAAACCTATCTACAGAACCTGTATTGGAAGAACTTGTATTATTTACAAATGTATCTCTATAGTTGTTGTTCCATTCGGTTAGTACTGCTCCTGTTAAATCTAAAATACGTTGGCTAACGTTTGTTAGATAGTTTTTATAAGCATCTGCATTAGGATTAGTAGAATAAACTGCTAATAATTCTGCATCGCTTTCGGCCAAGCCGTATAATAAATAATCTAAAGCCGGAAAACCTTGTATGTTTCTATTAGATGGTAATTCTAGATTATAAGAATCACTAGCAATAGTATTTTCTATACCTTCAGCATCTGTAGGATAAGTATTTATAAAACCTCTATAATTAACGGTTTCTGCAGGACCAATTTCGTACATTGATACATGTTGAAAAGCCAAATAAGCTTCTTGATATACTGCACGTAAGGCTTCTAAATGCTCTTGTGTTGGATTTTCGGTAAAGGTCTCGCTCGCATTCTTTAATACTTCTACCTCTCCTTGAAATGAAGTATAGGAAGGAATAATTAAATTATCTGCCCAATTAACTAGCATTGCCTGTCGGTCGAAATTATCTGTAGAAGAATTGTCTTCTGAAGAATCATCAGAACACCCAACTACAAATGCAACAAAAAGTAAAGAAAAGAAAAACTTCTTCATTTTAATAAATGGTTGACTCATTAATCTATTTGACTTACTGAAATTGAATAAGCGGAAGCAATAGCTTCTGAAATTTCATCTAACTTTTCTGGAGTAACCGACCAAAAACCATTGTCTTCCATTAAATCTGCCAAGTACGCATTTACATCTGAAGCAGAAAGATAAGGTTGATCGTTGGCAGGGTTATGAGAAAAACGAATGCTGTATAAAAATCCGTAAGCTTCCGACAAGGCGTGAAAAGCACCTGTTACATTCTCTTCTTGAATAGCTACTTTACCTGATTGTAAATAATGAATAGCCCTTACTGCAAATATCATCGAAATATTTTCTTGAATAATAGCTATCTGCTCATCTCTAATATCATATTTACCGGCAACAATGGCAGCTCTACCTTTTTTAAATGCGTCAAAAGTTTCTTGTGCAATTCCCGTAAAATCATCATCAGCATCTACTTGTCTTATATAGTTGAATAAAAACTTATCTTCATTGTCTTCAATGGATGCCATAGGGTTTGCTGTTGGTACACTTGCATCCCCATATAAATAACCATAAGCTTCATCCCACTTATGCTCCATTGTCGTATAGTTTTTTCCTTCTTCTACAATTTCAGCATCGTTATTAGCTTTATTATCACCTTCATCTAAAACCAAAGAAGACAAATAGTTGTTAAGCATTTGATCGCTTAAAAGAGCTCCCATTAAGCCTTTTAAATAAGCTTGGTTATACTCTAACCCTTTTCCACTTATATATCTAGTTTTACTTCCATCGATCACTTGGCCTGCAATTCCTGCTTCTGCAAGTGTATTCCAATTAGGATAAACTTCATTAGCTTGATTAATTAAGAAATTTTCAAAATCTTGTTTGTAGGCATTACTTTCTACTGTATTTGTAGAGAAATATTCTGCAGATGCCGCTAATTTACTCTTGATGTTTTTAGAAGATGTATTCAATTCTTCTTCTGTAAAAGGATTGTTTTCATTGTTTAGCATGTTCAACAATTGCTCTTCGCTAGAAGTTTCATCCATCATTTGGCCTGCTAGTGCTTTAGCCATTGTAATTCGGGTAGTTTGACCTGAATAAGAAACGGTACTTTCACCATTTCTTTCAAAAGTATAAGTTGCTGGAACTTCCAAATTTTCTACTGCAGCCGAATTATCATCGTCTGAAGAACAAGAAGCTAATAAAAAAATGGTTAAAAATGAAAGAGAGATTGATTTGATCATTTGACACTTATTTAGACTGCTTTAAAATAATTTTCTGCAAACTTATTGTTTAAAATCATTCTACACAAGCCTATTTTCAAAAAATTAAAATACGAGAAGCTTAATTAGCTTTCTTGAAACATAATTTAAATTGAGTTCCTTTATCTTGAATAGGTTGAATGCTAAGTGTAGCATTATTAGGCTTTAAATATTGCTTTACTAGTAATAGCCCTAATCCTGTACCATATTCATTGGAAGTTCCTTTTTCAGATTCTAATCGAATGCTTTTGTCTTCAATTTCTTTTATCTTTTTTTCTGAGATTGGTTGACCTTCATTAAAAACATAAAAACAAATCTCATTTTCTTTTGAATAATGAAGTCTTACTGTTTTATTTTCCGGAGTATATTTTATGGCATTAGAGATAATATTATGCAATATTACATTTAGATGGGCTTCATCTGCTATTACCCATAAATCATCCCCCAATGGAGGTTCGTGTTTCACTTTTATTTTTTTATTCTTGGCAATAACATAATATACCCCCATTACCTCTTTAACCTTCTCTACTAGATTTACTTCTTTTAAATTTAGCTTCGTATTTTCCATCTGTTCTCCGGCCCATTTCAATAAATTTTGAAGCATTAGCGAAGTAGAAGTTAATTGTAAATGCATTTCACCTAAAACTTCTTGCTGCTCTTTTTCAGAGAAAGCATTCTCTTTAAGTAATTCTACTAATTGCAACATAGAGGAAACAGGAGAACGTAAATCGTGCGATAAAATAGAGAACATTTTATGGTTTCCGTTATTGATGGCTATAAGCTGTTCATTACTTTCTAATAATTGCTTATTTAAAGTTGTTTTTTCCTTATCAGATTTCCTAAGCTTAACCAAAAAGAAAAGGGCTAAAATGGTTTTAATTAATAATAAAATGAGTAATATGTATATGATGAATAATTTATTCTCAGACTTTTCTTTTTGTCGAGTTAAAATTAAATTTTCCTTTTCCTTTTGCTTTAACTGCAATAAGTTAACATCACTAATCTTTGTTCTATTGTAAAGTGAATCCTCATATTGTTTCTTTATATTTTTGTAATATTTTTGTTCCTGTTCTTTTCCTAATTTTGAATATACCTTAGAAAGAATACCGGCATTTCTATTAATATCCCAAAATGAATTAATAGCTTTCGCATAATTGAATGATTTGAGGGCATAATATTCAGCAAGCTCAAGTTCATTCAAACTTAAATACACTTCTGCCAAACCCGCATTAGCAAACGACTTTTCCCAATTACTTAAAAATTCAGAATTAGATAAAATGTTTTCATAAGTAAGCTTAGATTCTTTATAGTTCCCCTTTAAATAAAGCAATTCAGCTTTTCTATTTAATATCTGATACAAGGTCTCATCATGTTGATCCTTATTTTTTAATTCATAGGCGTTATCAACATAAGTTTTAGCTTCATCATACTTTCCAAGCTCAATTAAGGAAATGCCTATATTTAAATCATAATTACCAATTAAAGAAGAGTGTAGAGGTAAGCTATCTATCGCTTTTTGAAAATAGATAATAGCTTCTTCGTGCCGATCTATAGCTTGCTGAATCAAGCCAATACCATTATAAGCCTTACTCAAATAAATCTTATCTTCGGTTTTTGTAAAAATATTTTCAGCGTTAATAAAGTAGGCCAATGATTTATCATAATTGCCTTTTATATAATAAGCTACCCCGTAATGTAAATCTAAAATCCCTTCCAGTTTAGTATCGGGATTTTCAATCAAAAATTTTTCTGCTCTGTTGAGGTAAGATAATGTGAGTTCAATATCTTGAATTACGTTGAACTTTGCTAGTTCTAAGTAATAATAGGTAGAATCTGTTTTGTGGTCGTTAATAGTAGTAGGTGGAGACGCATAAATACTACCTGTAAACAAAAAAAGAAAAAAGAATAATAGAGGGGTGCTAATAAACTTCATCTAAAAATTGAATGATTTAGAAAAACTAAAATAGTATAAAAAGCACTTAACCGATAAAGAAAATTAATGATAATTTTTAAATATCTTCAAAGCTTCATTATAAGAAGATTCAAAACTACCCATTTTCACATTTGTAGCTGCTTTTTTAGAAGTAAAGTAAGACACCACCTTTTCCGTAGGCATATTTCCGGTAAGTTCATCTTTTGCCATGGGGCATCCACCAAAACCTTGTATAGCTCCATCAAACCTTGTACAACCGGCAAGATAAGCTGCATTTACTTTCTCGTACCAAGAATCTGGTGTTGTATGTAAGTGTGCGCCAAATTCTATTTCTGGATATTGCGGAATTAAATCAGAAAATAAATAGGTAATCGTTTTAGCATCAGAAGTTCCCACCGTATCTGAAAGCGATAAAATTTTTACGCCTAGGTTAGAAAGTTTCTCCGTCCACTCTCCTACTATTTCTACATTCCAAGGATCACCATAAGGATTACCGAATCCCATGGAAAGATAAGCCACAACTTCTTTATTATTCTTGACCGCTAACTCCAGTATTTCTTTTAAAATATCTACTGACTGCTCAATGGTTTTATGCGTGTTTCGCATCTGAAAGTTTTCTGAAATCGAAAACGGATATCCTAAATAATCAATTTCAGGATGAACCACCGCATCTTGCGCGCCACGAAGATTGGCAACAATAGCTAATAATTTACTTTTTGTAGAAGATAAATCGAGCTGCGCCAAAACTTCTTTGGTATCTACCATCTGCGGAATAGCTTTGGGGGAAACAAAACTACCAAAATCGATGGTATCAAAACCACAACGTAATAACGACTGAATATATTGAACTTTTTTCTCGGTTGGAATAAAAGTTTTAATGCCTTGCATAGCATCACGGGGGCATTCAATAAGCTTGATGTTATCCATATTTCAAATATACAGTTTCAGCCTTAAAAAATGAATATTTTGTAAAATTTTACTAGTATTAACCGAATAAAATATAAATCATTCAATAAGTAAACTTTTCATATTTCAATAGGAAGTAAAATTGGACCTAAATAACCAAACCAAATAGCAAAACCTGATAACCCACCTACCAAACCTGCTAGAATAAAACTGAATCGATAAGAAATAGGAATTACATTGAAGATCACATATAAACTTACGACAACTCCAATAATCATCATGATTAATGGTAAAGTCCACACGTTCCACCCAAAATAGTTTGATATATTAAATTCATCACCTGCATAAAATTGAATTTCACTAAAAAGTTCAGTAATTAATCCGTGAAAAGCATTAAAAACTTCTCGCAAGATAAAAAGCGATAAAAACACCCCCAGCCAATCTAGAAATCGAAATTTTGATTGGTATTTAGATTTCCTAAAATGCAGAATAAACAAACCCATAACACTTGTAAAAATAGTTTGTAACGGACCTCCCATTGTAATCCAAATGGATCGCTTAGGATTATCAGGATATTTCTCTTGAATAGGTTTAAAATAAGGCTCCAGTAATTTTTCACCTTCAGTTGGATTTGCTTCAAGTCTCTCCCGGTTATCTTCAAAAAATTTCTGAAAAGCAATAACATCTTCATCTTCCCAATAACCTTTAGGAGCACTCGTCATACTCCCATAAAAAAGCTTAGCATCATTCCCTAAAAGCTCTGCCATCGCTATATGTCCTAATTCGTGAGATAACGTCCCAATAACAGTAAATAGCATAAATGCAACTACGGCAATCAAAAAAAATTTAAACTTAAAGTTGAAAGTGACCATTCAACTAAAATAGAATAAAAATTGCAATCCCTATAAATACAATGATTTGCAACCACTTTAAAAACATTCCGGAACGAGGGTGTTTTTCTAAAAAGCTTTTTAATGAACCTGATAAAAAAGCAATACTGCCAAACACCATAAAAGAAACCAGAATAAAAAGTCCACCCAACACAAAAAACTGTAACGTTTCATTTAGGGTTTCAGAAAATAAAAACCCAGGGAATAAGGCTAAGAAAAATAAAGAAACCTTAGGGTTTAAAACATTCATCATAAAACCTTGGCGGTATAATTTAGACAAAGGTTTAGCCGCTACTTTTTCTGCAGAAAAATTAATCGTTTCTGAAGATTTATACACTTGATAAGCCAAATACAGTAAATAACCTGCACCAAAAATTTTAAGCAACATGAACAAAATTTCATTCTTAGCTATCAATAAGGAAAATCCAAACGCAACTAAAGAGGTATGAACCAAACACCCCGTCATTAATCCTGCAACTACAGCAAGTGCATATTTTCTCCCAAACCGAATACTTTGTACCAATACAAAAATATTATCGGGTCCGGGTGATAAAGCTAATGCAAATACGGCAAAAATGAATGATACAAGGATTTCGATGTTCATAACTAGTATTGAAACTTTATCAGGTCGGCACCTTGAACTTATTTCAAGGTCTCAAGAAAATGGAATATTTAGGAGGTGATGCTGCATCAAGTTTAGCATGACGAAATTTTGAATTATTTTCCTAAAATTGCCTGATTAATATCTTTAATTAATTGCGGCCCTTCGTAAATAAATCCCGTATACAATTGTACTAAACTTGCTCCGGCTTCTAACTTATCTAGAGCATCTTTTGCTGAATGAATACCTCCTACTCCAATAATCGGAAATGAACGATTACTTTTTTCCGCTAAAAACTGAATCACCTCCGTAGAACGAGCAGTTAAAGGCTTTCCACTCAACCCTCCGGTTTCTTCTTTGTTTTCTGACTGCAAACCATCACGAGAAATGGTTGTATTCGTAGCAATAACTCCCTCAATCTTTGTCGTTTGAACAATCTCAATAATATCCAACAATTGACTATCGGTTAAATCAGGAGCAATTTTTAAAAGAATAGGTTTTGGTTGGGGTTTTTCTATATTTAATTGCTTAAGCGTGTTTAGCAAATTAGTTAGTGGCTCTTTATCTTGAAGTGCTCGTAAATTTGGGGTATTAGGAGAACTTACATTTACCACAAAATAATCTACATAAGGAAAAAGTGCCTCAAAACAAATTTGGTAATCTTCTACTGCTTTTTCATTAGGGGTAACTTTATTTTTCCCAATATTCCCACCAATTAAAACTTCCCCGTTATTTTTCTTTAGGCGTTCAACCGCAGCAACTACTCCTTCATTATTAAACCCCATTCGGTTAATAATAGCTTGGTCTTCCTTTAATCTAAATAAACGTTTTTTAGGATTTCCGTGTTGCGGTTTTGGGGTTAAAGTACCTATTTCTACAAAACCAAAACCAAGACCTGAGAGTTCTTTGTACAACTTCGCATCTTTATCGAAACCTGCCGCTAAGCCTACGGGGTTTTTAAATTTTAAGCCAAATACTTCACGCTCTAACCTTTTATCTTCTACCGCATATTTCGATTTCAAAAAACCCGACATTCCAGGGATTTTAAATACTTTCCGAAGAAAAGAAAAAGTGAAATAATGAATTTTTTCAGGATCAAACTTAAACAGGAAAGGCCTTATGAGTTGTTTGTACATATTGGATTTGGTTTGCACAAAAATACGCCAAAAATAAAAAAGGCAAAGCCGAATGTGAAAGTCTTTGTTTCCCACTTTCTGAATACGTATTTTTGAAAAAAACATTTGTAATGATTAAAAAACAACATATCATCAATCGCTTTACCTCGTATATCACTATCGATACCGAAAGTGACCCTACAAGCGATAGCACTCCAAGTACAGAAAAACAATGGGATCTCGCTAAAAAATTAGCCGAAGAGTTAAAAGAAATGGGAATGAGCGACGTGAGCATTGACGAAAATGCTTATGTGATGGCTACTTTACCTTCTAATGTTGACCACGAAGTTCCCGCGATTGGTTTTGTTTCACATTTCGATACGTCACCAGATTTTACCGGAGCTAACATCAAGCCGCAAATCGTAGAAAATTATGATGGAAAAGACATCGTGCTAAACGAAGCGGAAGACATTGTTCTTTCTCCAGATTATTTTGAAGACTTGCTTCAATATAAAGGACAAACTTTAATTACCACTGATGGAAACACACTTTTAGGCGCAGATGATAAAGCGGGAATCACCGAAATTATGAGCGCGGTAGAATATTTAATTCAGCATCCTGAAATTAAACACGGCCCCATAAAAGTAGGATTCACCCCAGATGAAGAAATTGGTCGTGGCGCACATAAATTTGATGTTAAGAAATTTGGAGCAGAATGGGCTTATACAATGGATGGTAGTCAAATTGGTGAACTGGAATACGAAAACTTTAATGCAGCCGGTGCTGATGTTACCGTAAAAGGAAAAATTGTACATCCCGGTTATGCCAAAGGGAAAATGGTGAACAGTATGTACATTGCGCAAGATTTTATAAACTCATTACCAAGACTTGAAACACCAGAGCATACCGAAGACCGACAAGGATTTTTTCACCTTACCCAAATTAATGGAAAAGTAGAAGAAACCAAAATGCACTATATTATTCGTGATCACGATAAAGAACATTTTGAGGCTCGTAAAAAAGTGATGCTTGATTTGGCAGCAGAAATTAACAGTCAACATCAAAAAGAAGTAATTTCTATCGAAATTAAAGATCAATACTTCAACATGCGAGAAAAGGTAGAACCGGTGATGCACATTGTTGATATTGCTGAAGAGGCGATGAAAGCTGTCGATATTGAACCTATCATCAAACCAATTCGTGGAGGAACCGATGGTTCTCAACTTTCGTTTATGGGTTTACCTTGCCCAAATATTTTTGCCGGTGGACATAATTTTCACGGACGCTATGAGTATGTTCCCGTAGAAAGTATGATCAAAGCCACTGAAGTGATTGTGAAAATCGCTGAACTTACAGCTAAAAAATATGCTTAAGATGTAGCGTATTTCATTTATAGCAAACACGAAAGGCTGGCAAGAAAAGTTTAAATTTTCTGCCAGCCTTTTGTATTTCAAACATTCCTTGAGACCTAAGAAAGTATATGAATTTTATTTAAAGCCAGGTTTACGTCTAGATCTAAAACGGTTATTACGCTTCCATAAACCTTTATTCCCGGATATCGAAATAATAGCAATAAACGTCCAAATAACATTGGTCACAAAAGAAGGAATAGCACTATAATAAAAGCAATTAAAGGCTACCAATATTCCTCCACATAAATTTAAATACCTACAAAGTGTGCTATAGTCTTTATGTTTTACTTGACTAAGTGCATAAGAGATGACTACAAAAAATGAGCCTACCCATCCTAATATATCCAACACTAATTTCATAAGCCAACCGGTTTAGGGTTTATTTGTTTTTAAAATTCTTTCTGTACGTTGTTTAAAATCTTCTTTGGTAATATTCTCTTCTAACATTTCAAGTTGTTTTAAAATTTCTCGGTTATGATTCATGATTTCTGCTACAGACTCATTTCCTGCAGCCCAATATTTTTCTAATTGAGGTAATTTTTCAAGTGCTTTTTCAGATAACCTCAACTGATATTTTCTTGCGTCGCTAGCGTCTATTTCAGATTTAATATATCCATGTTTTTTCATTTTATTAATAAGCTTTACAATGGCTGGATGCGATAATCTTAAAGCTTCAGCAATTTCCATTACGGTCATTCTCTCATTTTTCTGAAGAATTAAAAAAATCATATGCCAATTAGGTTCAATATCCAAATCAATAGATTTATAAAATTCTTTGGTGCTATAGACAAAGGCATCACTTAAGCGCTTAAGTCTTGCTGTTAGCCCAGCATAATCCATTTCAATTAAAAAATCCTCTTCCATAATTTTTAAGTAACCCGTTACGCAAATATAAAAAAATTACGTAACCCGTTACCTAATAAAATTATTTTTAACTTATATTTAGTTTTGAAAGTTGAAGTTATGCCTGTAAAATCATTCGAAGAATACTTAGAAAAACACCTGAAATGGAAAGGAGAATTACAACAACTTCGTACAATGCTTCTTTCAACCGAATTAGAAGAAACCATTAAATGGGGAGCGCCCATCTATGTTTTAGAAAATAAAAATGTAGTTGGCTTGGGTGCATTTAAAAATCACTATGCTTTATGGTTTTTTAACGGAGCTTTACTTCAACAGAATACTGAATTGCTCGTGAACGCCCAAGAAGAAAAAACTAAAGCTTTACGACAAATAAGGTTGACAGAAAATGAAAAACCTCCTATTTCAAGCTTAAAAAAATATGTAGAAGAAGCTATTCTATTACAAAAAGCTGGAAAAAAAATTGAAACTAAAAAGAATAAACCACTTACAATTCCTTCAGAATTAAAAGAGGCTTTTCAAAACGACATAGAGCTACAAACTGCTTTTAACAAATTTACGAAAGGAAAACAACGGGAATTCACAGAACATATAGCTAACGCAAAACGAGAAGAAACCCGAATATCTCGATTAGAAAAATGCATTCCGATGATTAAAAACGGTATTGGATTAAATGATAAGTATAGAAAGTAAGAACTATTTAAAAACTGTTTTTATAGGACGATAATTATTAATGTAATATGAGGCCAAAGATGCTTCTTCTATATTATAACTCCATAATTCTCCAATATTACCAAATTCATAATAGTAAAATATACCATCCTTTATAAAAAAATTTTGTGGCCTTTGTTCTTCATCTTCTTTTAAATTTGAAATATTATCTATTAAAATTTCAAATCCATTTTCACCTAATGTATGTCTAAATAATCCACCTTGCTCAGAGAGGACATAAATCTTATTTTCATCTACACAAAAATAATAATCTAACTCCTCATTTCCATCAAAAGCTATTTCTTCTTCTATTTCATTAGTAACAGGATCAATTATAAGCAATTTTTGATCTGCAGTTAAAGCATAAATTTTTTGATTATTATTAGTCACATATCTTATATTCTCCAACTGAAAAATATTTAAACTTCCACTTGTTAAATTAGGATTTATTGCATTTAACCTACTCTCTTCTTTATTCCAAGTATAAACGTTATTAGATAAAACAAAAATTTGGTCTAGAGAACCTGCCTCTAAATTATAAACAGATAGAGAAATTGACTTTTGTTGCACATGGGTATCCTTATCATAAATAGCCATATTTTCATAATTGGTTAAATAATAACTCTCATCATCTACATATAAAAGCATATTTGGACTTTCAAGCTCATCCTCCACTTCTATCTTAAAAGAATTTTCTTTTAATAAAGTCGTTGCATTTATAATTTTAACCGAATCTTTTGAAGTATAAGCAAAAAGATTATCTCCATGCTTAACCAAATCAATCACATAATCTGAATTAGGAATATGTATTGCGTTTCCTAATAATTCTTGATTCACATTAGCATAAATTGAATATTTCATTTCCTTTTGAGAAGTATTCAAAAAATGAAGACGTTGAGTAGAACCACTATTGACAAGAAAAAAAACACCAGCCTCTGAATCATTTTGATTATTATATTCAGAATCATCATCACTGCAAGAGAAAAAACAAATTGTTGTAACTAAAAAAATACAAATTATAATTTTTGACTTCATCATGGTTAATCATTTTCAATTTTATAAAGCTCCTTCATTCCACCGTTAGTAAAAAAAGATTTTTGAAATTCTCCTTCCAAATTATAAACATAAAGTTGATTTTGATCTGAAGGATCCCAAAAATTATTAAAAGAAAGAAAAATATAATTATCTAAAATTTTCATATTCTGTGCTAACCGATTTCCTTGTTCATTATTTTCAAATGGCAACAAGATATCCTCTTCATCAATTTGATTCTCACTAATAGGTATAGCATATAAATTTAAACCAGAAAATAAGTAAACTCTATTTTTTAATACTTGAAAGCTTTTATTATAGTTTTCATCATTAAGTATACTTATTTGTTTAGTTATACTTTTTGTTACCAAACTAAATTCAGTAATATAATTTCCTGACAAAAAATATAAGAAGTTTCCTTCTCGTGTAAAATTGGTTGCATTTTCAAACTCAAATTCATCAGTAATCTCTTTTTTTGTTTTGTTAAATACAGAGATAGAGGAACTAATCCCTCCATTATTATACAAAAATAGATTTTCACCTATATCTATGATCTTTTTATAATTTTCTTGAAGAGGATAAGTTTCTGGAAACTGATTAAATAAATCTACATTATTATATATTAACAATTCATTATTTGTAGTAAGGTAAAGGTCATTGTTTTCATCTATATGAGATCCCAGAATATTTTGCTGTATTTTAAAAATTTCCTTTACACGTAAATTACTTTTATATAGAATATATATGTTATTACTATTATTAAAGAAGAAATAGGCTAAGTCTTCTTTAAATATTATATTGGAAATACTTGGTAATTCACTATTGTTTTCAGCTAGAAAGATTGAACTTTCAATATTTTGAAGGTCATCACTAATTATATCTAGACTAGAACTATAAGAATTGCCATTTACAATTAAATATCCATCTAGTATTAATTCTTCACTTCCACTTTTTGAAAAATTATCATCATCATTATCACAAGCGAATAAGAGAAGAAGTAATGATAAGTAATAGAAACTAAATTTACATTTTTCCATAAAAAATTGACTCCAATAAAAATAACTCTTAAATATAAAAAAGCTTCCTGATATAGGAAGCTTTTTTATTAAATTAGAAACAATCTAATTATTTCTTTTCTTTTTCGTCCTTTGGTTTGTTTAAAGCAGCGCTAAGTTCCATAGAGATGGAAGACTTATCGAAAGTGATTTTACCGGCTCCGGTTTCAATAATTACCGCATTTAGTTTTTCACTAAAATCTACAATTTTTCCGTGCATTCCACTTTTTGTAACTACTTTATCTCCTCTTTTTAATTCTTGAGCAAAATTCTTCTCTTGTTTTTGCCGCTTCATTTGCGGACGAATCATAAAGAAGTACATGACTCCAAAAATTGCTAAAAAAGGCCAAAGGCTTTGTATAATTTCCATAAATTAATTTAAGTATTGATTCTTAGCTTTTTGCTTCTCCTCCATCTTTTGGAGTTACAAAGGCTTTAATCTTAATCATTTCTTGTCCAGATTCTGTGTTAGTTGTAATTCTAACCGTTTTCATTTGGTTGTTAGGCTTGTTACGAGAGTTGAACTTAACGGTCATTTCTCCTGTTTCTCCTGCAGCAACTGGCTCTTTTGGCCAAGATGGTACAGTACAACCACAGCTACCTTTTGCGTTAGAAATAACTAAAGGAGAATCTCCTGTATTGGTAAATTTAAAAGTATGCTCTACTACATCTCCTTCGTTTATTGTACCAAAGTCATACATTTCTTCTTCAAACTTCATTTCTGGAGTTCCTTCTGCATTGGCATCTCTTTCTGCTACTTCTTCAACTTTTTCTTCTTTTACCTTATCAGAAGCTTTTTCTTCCTTACAAGAAGTAAATCCTACAGTTGCTACTGCAGCTAACATCAAAACTACTTTTTTCATTGTTCTATTTTTTAAGTTTAAAAATTGATTTTTGAACGCTAAAAGTAATAAAAATCATTTATTACATCAAACCACGCCCGATTTTATTTAGTTTTTTACTCTCTTGGTACTCTTTCGATAACTTATCTAAGATTCCATTAATAAATATACTGCTTTTTGGAGTACTGTATTCTTTGGCAATCTCTAAATATTCATTAATGGTTACTTTTACCGGAATAGAAGAAAACTTTAAAAACTCGCAAATAGCCATTTTTAGCAAAACAGCATCTATTTCTGCAATACGGTCTTTATCCCAATTGGGGGTTTTCCCTTCTATATCTTCTTCATACTTTTCTTGATGAAGAACGGTTTTATTAAAAAGATCTTTAGCAAATTCTTTATCATCTAAGTTTTTAAATAATTTAGGGATTTTGATTTGCTCATCGGTTTCTTTTACTTTTTTCAGTAATTTCACCAAAGAAGTATTTACAATAGGAAGATCATCCAACCACGTAAGTTTTTTATCTTCTAAATATTCATACAGCTTTTCATTTGGAGCTACGATTTCTTTAAACATAGCAATCACAAAATCTTTGTCTTCTTTAAAAGTAGAAGTACGGGTCTTTAAATACTCTGTATACAGTTCGCTTTCTTTTAACGCTGTCCAAAGAATGCCCACATACTCATCATCCCTCTTCCAGTGATTGAGTTTTCTATCTTCTAATAAGGTATTGAATTGTTCAGTTTGCTCTATTTTCTGAATTAATTCATTTTGAACAAACTTAAGGTTAGGGTTTTTATCTTCAGCGGTGGCAAGGTATTTTTGCTGTGACTTTTCAATAAAAGTTGCCGCTCTATTTTTAATTTCAACAAGTAAAGACAAGTTCAATAAAAACAAATCGTACATTTCTTCCATACTTTTCTGAAGAAATTTTTGTTCTACTTGAAGGCTGTCATTATTAGACTGATTAAATGCATACACCGATTGCATTACTTTTACTCGAATATGTCTTCTTGTTAACATAGCTTTTAAAGAACATTTTAAAATTAAAAAAGGGCGAAAAATTTCGCCCTGCAAAAATAGAATTTTATTTATGGTTTTAAATCTTATTAGAAATTTATTTTTTAGCTGCTAAAATTCTGTTCTTAGCAATCTGCAATGCTGCTTGATGAGTAGTCATATTATCAAGTTCTGCTTTTGCTAAAATTTCTAAGGTAGTATTATAAATATTTTCGGTTTTTCGCATAATCTCCGATTTATCATACTTTACCAATTCTGCATAAACATTAATAATTCCGCCGGCATTAATCAAGAAGTCGGGAGCGTAAACGATTCCTTTTTTCTGAAGTAATTCTCCGTGAATGAGTTCGTCTTCTAATTGATTATTTGCCGCACCGGCAATTACCTTTGCTTTTAATTGCTGAATGGTTTGATTGTTTAAGGTAGCTCCTAAAGCACAAGGTGCATAAATATCTACTTCTACCCCATATAAATTATCACCTTCAAAAATTTCAGCTCCATACTTAGCGCTTACTTCTGCTAACCTTTCTTGGTTAATATCTGAAATTAGCACTTGTCCTCCTTCTTCAGTTATATACTTCACTAAGGTTTCTCCTACATGACCAATACCTTGAACCAATACTTTCTTCCCTACCAAGTTATCATTACCAAACTTATACTTAGCTGCAGCTTTCATTCCCATAAACACTCCATAAGCTGTAATGGGAGAAGGATTTCCAGAACCTCCTTTTTCTTCAGAAATTCCAGCTACGTAAGGAGTCACTTCTCTTACAGTGTCCATATCTTCTGTCTCCATCCCTACATCTTCTGCTGTAATATATTTTCCGCTTAACGAATGTACAAACTCTCCAAATCTCCGCATTAACTCAGGAGATTTTTGAGTTTTTGCATCACCAATAATCACAGCTTTACCGCCACCAAGATTTAAGCCGGTAATGGCACTTTTAAAACTCATCCCTCGAGAAAGTCTAAGTACATCGTTTAAAGCATCATATTCACTTGCATAATTCCACATACGTGTACCTCCTAATGCAGGACCTAAATTTGTATTATGAATCCCAATTATTGCTTTTAAACCCGTATCTTTGTCGTTACAAAAAACCACTTGTTCGTGGTTATCAAAAGAAAGTTGCCCGAAAACCGGAGCGACTTTTTTTAATTCATTTGCTTTTAAAATTTCAGCATTCATAAGCTGTATTAATTAAGTTGAATTATTAAATTAATAAAATTAAGCTCAAAAATAATTAATTTTTTAATTTCAAAGTCTTTTTTAAGCGTTAAAATGAATATTTAATAATTTTTGAAGCTTTTCAATTTTTATGAAAGAATTAAAATACCTAAATAAATTTTTCAAAAAATATAAGTGGCAAATGTTTTTGGGCTTCATTATTACAGTAGCTGCCAGATTATTTGCCGTATATGTGCCCCAATTTATAGGGGATTCTACCAATGTTATTGAACGCTATGTAAATGGGGAAATTACAGAAGTTTCTCAAGTAAAGTCTGAGTTGTTTATTAATATCATTTACATTTTAGGTGCTGCTTTGCTTTCAGGCTTATTTACTTTTTTAATGCGGCAAACTTTTATTGTGGTTTCCCGCCATATTGAGTACGATCTTAAAAATGAAATTTACCAGCAATACCAAAACCTTTCTCTTAATTTTTACAAGAAAAACAGAACGGGAGATTTAATGAACCGTATTAGTGAAGATGTTTCGCGGGTACGCATGTATTTTGGCCCCGCTTTAATGAACAGTGTAGCCACCGTCACTATGTTTTTTGTGGTTCTTGCCTACATGATCAGTAAAGCACCATTACTCACCCTCTACACCATTGCTCCATTTCCCATATTATCATTCGCTATTTATAAATTAAGTCGAGCAATAAACGAACGTAGTACGATTGTACAAGAATATTTATCGAAATTAAGCACCTTCACCCAAGAAAGTTTTAGTGGTATTTCTGTCATTAAATCCTATGTTTTGGAAAGTAAAACCAATAGCGGTTTTGTAGAATTATCGAATACCAGCAGGGAAAAAAATATAGACTTGGTAAAAGTACAAGCTTTCTTCTTTCCGTTAATGGCTTTATTAATTGGCGGAAGTAACATTCTAGTAATTTATATTGGCGGACAGCGGGTAATTAATGGAGAAATTGCAAATTTTGGGGTAATCGTTGAATTTTTACTCTATGTAAATATGCTCACTTGGCCGGTCGCTAGCGTGGGTTGGATTGCAGATATGGTACAACGTGCCGAAGCCTCCCAGAAACGAATTAACGAATTTTTAAAGCAAAAACCCGAAATTAAAAACAAAACTGCAGAAACCACTCCAGTAAAAGGAAAGGTAGAATTTAAAAACGTAACCTTCACTTACGACGACACCAATATTACGGCTTTAAAAAATGTTTCTTTTGAAATTAATTCTGGAGAAACCCTTGCGATTATAGGAAAAACAGGAGCAGGAAAATCGACTATTTTAGAACTAATAGGAAGATTATACGATGTACAAAGCGGTGGTGAACTTTTAATTGATGGAAAACCAATTGATCAATTCAATTTAAAAAACTTAAGAAATTCGATAGGTTACGTACCGCAAGATGCATTTCTGTTTAGTGACTCCATTAAAAATAATATTCGATTTGGAAAAAATGATGCTTCTGATGAAGAAGTCATCGCAGCTGCTAAAAATGCTGCGGTACATAAAAACATCATTGGGTTTAGTAAAGGCTATGATACCGTATTGGGAGAACGTGGAATCACGCTTTCTGGCGGACAAAAACAACGGGTTTCCATTGCAAGAGCTATTATTCAGGATCCACAAATCTTACTTTTTGACGATTGCCTTTCAGCTGTAGATACGGAGACAGAAGAAGAAATTTTGAGCAATCTCCACAAAATTTCTTCTCAAAAAACCACTATTATTGTTAGCCACCGGATTTCTTCAGCAAAAAATGCAGATAAAATCATTGTTTTAGAAGAAGGAGAAATTGTTCAGCAAGGCTCTCATAATCAGCTAGTAAAGCAAGAAGGCTATTACAAAGATTTATATTTAAAACAGCTAAGTGAAAAAGAAAATTAATTTTTCTTGGTAGATGTTAATTTTTTTAAGATTTTTGACAGCATCTATTAAAAATTAAACCAATTAATTTTCGATTATGAGCGATAACGGAACGATGCAGAAAGAAGAAATATATTCTAAAGTATTAAGAGCGGGAAGACGCACGTATTTCTTTGATGTTAGAGCAACTAAAGCTAATGATTACTACCTGACTATTACAGAAAGTAAAAAATTCACCAATGAAGATGGATCTTTTTACTACAAAAAACACAAAATTTATCTTTACAAAGAAGATTTTGAAGGTTTTGCTGATATGTTAGAGGAAGTAACTTCTTTTATTGTTGATGAAAAGGGAGAAGAAGTAATTAGCGAGCGCCATCAAAAAGACTTTAAGAAAGAGTATGACAGTGATGATGAAGAAAAACCTGCTGAAAAATTTACCAATGTAAGTTTCGACGACATCTAAAATATTACTCAAAAGCCGCTAAAATTATTTAGCGGCTTTTTATATACTAACTTATTCTTAATCCGTTCGGAACATTCGCTCCCGGCTGAATAATAGTGACCTCATCACTATTTACAGCTCCCAACAGTAAACATTCACTCATAAAATTAGCAATTTGCTTTTTAGGAAAGTTAACTACAGCGATAGTTTGTTTTCCCAGTAATTCTTCTTTGGTATAACGTTTCGTGATTTGTGCAGAAGTTTTTCTGACTCCTATTTCCTCCCCAAACTCAATTTTTAATTGATACGCCGGTTTTCTTGCTTCCGGAAAATCGCTCACTTCAATGATAGTCCCTACACGCATATCTACTTTAGCAAAATCTTGCCAAGTTAATTTATTATCCTCCATGCTTTCTTTATTAGATTAAATTTCAACTGAAACAACTTCAGTAATTCTTCAATTTTTAGTAATTTGTTGTTCAAATTTAAAATAATAATGGCAAGAACATATTCTATAGATATAGATTTAGGAACAAAAGCACCTGAGTTTGAACTTCGGGATACCGTCACCAATAACTTAGTGAACCTTTACAATGTAAGAGGTGAAAAAGGAACCGTGGTGATGTTTATTTGTAATCATTGTCCGTTTGTAAAACATGTGAATGAAGAAATTGTAAGACTGGCCAACGATTACCGTGTATTAGGTTTTGGTTTTGTAGCTATTTCTAGCAACGATGTTGAAAATTACCCGGACGATCACCCTAAACTCATGCACGAAAATGCAAGAAAACATAACTTCACTTTCCCGTATCTATATGACGAAACCCAAGAAGTAGCCAAAGCT
>CETB01039632.1_pt1 | contig 25237 bp, 25 predicted proteins | sample 356381 | NCBI WGS metagenome assembly CETB01 (sample SAMEA2622545, study PRJEB7988) | marine metagenome | biome: marine biome (ENVO:00000447); feature: deep chlorophyll maximum layer (ENVO:xxxxxxxx); material: "saline water (ENVO:00002010), including plankton (ENVO:xxxxxxxx)" | depth 155 m | reverse complement strand
ATAGATGATCATCATTTACAGAATCCGGCTTATAGACCAACTCATTTTATCTAAAAAGCTCATATTTTTAGTATAAAAGTGTGAAAAAGTGTGTAAATGTGTTGCATTGTGTGCAAAAAGACTTTATATTTTGTAAATGTTTGGTTTTAACATAGTTTCTTTTGATGCAAAGGGCAGGCTTTCAATACCTGCAAGATATAGAGATGACTTTAAATCTCATAATCAATCAAAGATTGTTGTAACCAAAGATCCACAATATCCATCTTTAAAAATCTACTCTGGCGTCGAGTGGAGGAAGATTGCAACAAAACTTCAGTCTCTTCAAGGTTTAGATCCGATTGTAAGAAATATTCAATGGACAATACTCGGAAATGCTCATCAAACAAATATAGATATAAATGGAAGGATGTTAATTAGAATACCAAGTGACCTTCAAAAATATGCTGAAATTGAAAATAAGAAGCAAATCGCTTTAGTTGGTATGGGTGAAAAATTTGAAGTATGGAATATAGATAGTTGGGAAATGAGACAAACAGGAGGATCTTTATCTACAGAAATATTAGATGTTGTTCTTCCAGAAAGCATTAAATCAATGTCATTTTAATTAGGGGAAGTAAATGAATTTTGAGGTTATAGAGCAAGCAGTAGAAAATGCAAAAATTAAAGTAGTTGGCGTTGGTGGCGGTGGAGGAAATGCTGTAATCCATATGATTAATCATAATATTGAGGGAGTTGATTTTATTTGTGCAAATACAGATACTCAAGCGCTTTCAACTGCTGATGGAGCAATAACTTTAAAATTGGGTAATGGACTGACCAAAGGACTTGGAGCTGGTGCCGATCCAGATGTAGGACGAAGGGCTGCTGAAAGTGATAGAACTGCAATAGAAGAATTATTAGCAGGCGCAGATATGATATTTATTACCGCTGGTATGGGTGGTGGAACAGGTACTGGAGCTGCTCCAGTGATAGCATCAATAGCCAAGGATCTTGGAGCATTAACAGTTGCAGTAGTGACAAAGCCTTTCAAATTTGAAGGTAAAAAAAGGATGGGCTCTGCTGAAAAAGGTCTTGCTGCTTTAGTTGAAGAGGTTGATAGTCTTGTAACTATACCAAACCAAAAACTATATGAAATTCTTGGTGAAGATACTCCCATGCAGGATGCATTTGCTAAAGCAGATGATGTTTTAAGAGGAGCAGTACAAGGTATCTCTGACATTATTATGAAAAAAGGACATATTAATGTTGATTTTGCTGATGTAAAAACTGTGATGTCTGAGAAAGGTATTGCAATGATGGGTACTGGAAGGGCAAGTGGAAAAAATAGAGCAGAAGTTGCTGGGACAATGGCTGTTAAGAGTGAGTTATTAGAAGATATTAATCTAAAAAATGCGAGAGGTGTTCTTGTAAATATTACTGCAAAGAAACCAACTTTAGGGGATCAAGCAGAGGTTGCAGATATTGTTGATGAAATTGTTAGTGAAGATGCAAATATAATTTATGGTCTTGTTTATGATGATAGTTTTGGTGATGATCTTCAAGTTACTATTGTTGCAACTGGAGTAGATCAAAGAGCTCCATCACTTGCAATTGATAATGAACCTACAATGAAACTAAACCCTGTTGGCTTGAATAAACAAAAAACAAATCAGGAAGTTGGCACGTCGTCTGCAGAGGAAATTGATTTCCTTGATGTGCCGACTTTTATGAGAAAGCAAGTAGATTAAAAATGCTTCATTTTCCAGTTTTACTGGAAGAATCTATAGATTTTTTAATACATGATATTGATGGTAATTATATAGATTGTACTTTTGGCAGGGGCGGTCATTCAACACTAATTCTAAAAAAGATCTCAAACAAAGGTTTTTTATCAGCTTTTGATAAAGATCCTGATTCTGTGAATTATGCATCAAATATTAATAAATCAAACTTTAAAATATTTCATGACTCATTTAAAAATCTTAAAAAATATATTGGAAGCGAATCTATAGATGGCATTATTTATGACTTAGGAACTTGTTCAACTCATTTTGATGACCCAACTAGGGGATTCAGCTTCAATAAAGATGGCCCTTTGGATATGCGATTTGATAATTCAAAAGGAAATCCACTTTCAAAATGGATTAATAAAGCATCTAAGCAAAAAATTGCTGGGATTTTATTAAAATATGGGAATGAAAAATATGCAAAACTAATTGCAGATGAAATTTGTAAAAAAAGAAAAAAGGCACCAATTTTAAGCACAATAGATTTGGCAAGTCTTATTGAAAGGATATATCCAAATAAAAAACAAAAAATACATCCTGCTACTAAGTCATTTCAAGCATTAAGAATTTTTCATAATTCAGAGCTTGAAGACCTTCAAATATCTTTAGATGCTGCAAAAAAGATTATAAAGAAAGAAGGTATAATAGTTACAATAGCATTCCATTCCCTTGAAGATAATATTATTAAAAATAGTTTCAAGCCTTCAGTAAAATTTTTCCCTAAAGATATTCCAATCAATAACATTGAAAAAAGAGATTTTAAATGTATAGCAAAAAAAATTAGACCCTCGGAAGAAGAAGTCAAAAAGAATATAAGATCACGAAGTGCAATAATGAGAGTTTTCCAGAAAATATGTTAAAAAAAAGATTTTTAATAGCTGTTTCAATATTAACAATATTTATGTTTTTCTTAAGTATGGAAAAAGTAAAACTTTCATGGGAATTAAGAACTCTTCATAATAATTATGAAAACTTAAGAATTGAAAATGATAATTTAAAAGATCTTAATTTAAAACTAACAACACAATTTCATGTTGAAAATTCGCCATCAAACATTGAGATGATTGCTAAAGATGAACTAGGAATGAAAAAAAAGAAACCAAAAAAGATTTTATTAAATGAAAAATAAAAACATGCTGTATAACTGGAGATTTTTGTTAATTTCATTGATGCTTTTTTCTGCTTTTATTTCAATAATAATAAAGATTTTTTCAATTCAATTTCTTGATAGTAACTTCTTAAAGAATGAGGGTAATAAGAGATATATCAAATATGAAGAAGTGAACCCTGTTCGAGGTAGTATTTTTGATAGAAATAATTTCCCTTTAGCTATATCAATTGTTGAATATGATTTATATGCATTGAAAGATTTTAAAAAAAAACAACTACTTAGTATTGCCGAATTTATAGATATTGATGTGAATTTTGATAATGGTTTTTTTACTAAAAAGACTCTAATAAAAAAGGGTTTATCAAAAGAAGAATTATTGGAAATAAATAAGATAAATTTAAAGAACTATGAAATAGAAACAAGACATAGCAGGCATTATCCCTTGGGTGATCAAATTGCAACCTTGATTGGCTTTTATGGCAAAGACGGGGCGCAAGAGGGTCTAGAAAAAAGTTATGATAAGGTGCTCTCAGGCATAAAGGGCAAAAAAAAATTTTATAAAAATGCGAAACAAGAAGTAATATCAAAACCAATAGAAGTAATAAAATCTGTTAAGGGCGAAGATATACAATTAACAATCGATGCAACAATACAATTTTATGCATATAAGTATCTTGTTGAAGCTATCAAAAAAAATAAAGCTAAAGCAGGCACTGTAATTATCCTAGATAACCAAAAGGGAGAAGTTCTTGCAATGGCAAGTTATCCTTCGTACAACCCAAACCATCCTCAAAGAAAAATTCAAAAAAATAGAGCATTAGTAGAGGCATATGAGCCAGGATCTGTATTAAAACCTATTGTTTTATCGAAGGCATTAGATAGTGATATATTTTTACCAGATGTACCAATCGATATTCCAAGAAGATTAAATCTTAACAATAAGATCATTGTAGATTCTAAAAATCATGAAAGATTAACACCAAAAGAAATAATTGCAGTTTCAAGTCAAGTCGGCGCATCTAAGATTGCGCTGGAGTTGGGTTATGAAGAATTAAAAAGAAACTATTATGACTTTGGATTTACAAAACCAATTTCAATTAATTTTCCTTCAAGTACATTCGGCTATATGAATATAAAGGAATCAGTTTCAGATAGTGAGCTTGCAAGCTTGGGTTATGGATATGGAATAACAATGAGTCCTTTTCAAATAGCTTCAGCATATTCAGTTTTTGCAAATGATGGTGAATATAAAGATTTTCAACTACTAAAGAACGAGGAAGTAACTTCAAGAAAAATTATTTCAAGTTACTCAGCTTCAAACGTTCTTGAGGCATTAAAAAAGGTTGTGAAAGACGGGACAGGAAAAGCTGCTGAAATAAAAGGTTTTTCTGAAGGAGGCAAAACCGGAACAGTTCATAAAATAAAAAAAGGATCTGGGTATGCTCAAGATTCATATAGAGCTTCTTTTATTGGAATAGCGCCGCTAAGTGATAAGTCTTTAACCATATTTGTGTCGATAGATGAGCCAGGATTAAACTCATATACTGGTGGTTCTGTTGCAGCACCAGTTTTTGCAAAGATTGCGGAAAGCTCATTAAATCATTTAGGGTATTTTGAGGATGAGTGAATTAGAAAAAATATTAGGCCTAAATTTTTCTAAAGATACAAAGATTTCTTTTGCAACAAATTCTTCAGATAAAATAAAGAAAAATTCAATTTTCTTTGGACTACCTGGAACGAAAAATCATGGAAGTAGATATTGTGAAAAAGCTATTGATTTGGGAGCATCTTTGGCTGTACACAATGACCCTGAGTACAAAAATGAAAATTTAAATATTTTTTATATTGAAGATCTCCAAGGAAAGATTATAGATTTTCTCAATAATTTATATCATATTGATTTAAATGATCATAATTTTTTTGCATTTACAGGAACTAACGGAAAAACCTCATCGGCTTATCTGTGCCATCAAATTTTAATTAATCAAGGGCATATGTCTCTATATATAGGTACTTTAGGCGTTCAACTAAATCATGAAAAGATTATTACAAACTTATCATTAAAAACTACTCCTGATATCTTTGAACTATTTCATATTCTTCATAGTTTTAGATTAGATGTTGCATTGAATATTTGCATAGAGGTTTCATCTCACGCATTAAATCAAGGAAGGCTAAACAACATTGATTGGTTAAACTCGACGTCTATATTAAATATAACAAATGATCATATGGATTATCATAAAAATATTGAAGCATATCGAGATGCAAAATTTGAGATTTTTAGATATAAATCTTCTGTGCGACTTATTGATGAGGAATCATACCAATTTAATGAAAATTACGATTTTATTAATAATAATAAATTATCAGTAATTAGCAGTAGTAATAATTTTTCTGACATCCATTATCAGATTAATGAAATCTCTTTAAAGAAAACAATCTTTGAGATATTCATAAACAACTCACCTTCGGGGTATCGAAATAAAGATAAAAGGAAATATAAGTTTCATTGTAATATCTTCCCAGAGTTCAACATACATAATCTTGTATTTGCAATTTGCTCCATTGGATTTGATGAATTTATTGAAAATAATATTAATGACTTGACGTTCTTAAAATTACCAAAAGGTAGATCTGAAATTATTAAAAACATATCTTCAAATATTATTATTGACTACGCTCACAACCATGATGCAATAAATTATTTACTATCATCATTAAACAAATATTACGAAAATCTTGTCGTTGTTATGGGTTGTGGTGGTGATAGAGATAAACTTAAGCGTTCAAAGATGCTTAAAGCAGCTCTTCAAAATTCATCGGAAGTTATTTTTACATCTGATAATTCAAGATCTGAAGACTTTGAAGATATTTTTACTGATGCCTCAAAAAATAATAACACTAAAAATGTTGTTAAGATAAAGGATAGAAAAAAAGCAATAGTTTTTGCTTCAAAAAAAATATCTCATAATGATTGTTTGGTAATTTTAGGAAAAGGTCATGAAGAAACTCAAGAAGAAAAAAATAAAACAAGTTTTTTTAGCGATCATGAGGTTGTAAATGAAATTTATAAATAGTTCTAACGATCTTTCCTTTTATCTTGAGGAAAATGTTGTTAGTGGTATACCTATAAAAAATATCTCTATAGATAGCAGGTCTATCAAAAAAGAATCATTATTTATTGCAATAAAAGGAAATAATTTCAATGGAAATAATTTTGTTGAAGAGGCTTTTAAAAAAGGAGCATCTATCGCGTTAGTTGATGATAAAAAGTTTATAGAAGCAAAAGATAGCAAAATCATTTATGTAAAAAATACAATTAAAGCATTAAAGAAAATTTCTGAAAATATTATTAAAAATTATGATGGGAATGTTATTACAGTAACTGGAAGCAATGGCAAAACAAGCACGACAAACATTATCTCAAATGTATTAACTAATTGTTCAAATACCATAGGCAATTTCAATAACGAAATTGGCATGCCATTAAGTCTTATAAATTCTTCACCAAAATCAAATGAAATTGTTCTGGAAATCGGCGCTTCTAAAATTGGAGACATAAACTATTTAAGTAAGATCTGTTGCCCTTCAGTAGGCGTGATAACTAATATTGGAAGATCACATCTTGAGAAATTAAAGAATATTGATGGCGTATTAAAGGTTAAATCTGAGTTAATAGAAAATATAAAAAAAGATGGAAATTTGATAGTTCCGAATGAAAATGAAAAACATTTAAATTTTTGGAAAAATTTAAGACAAGACATCAATATTTTTACATTTGGCATGAAAAAGAATGCTGATTTTTTTCCAACCCATATTAAGAAACGCAAAAATGGTAATCACTTTAAGATATCTTCTGAATTAATTAATAAGGATATTCAAATAAAGACTTCTCTTAAAGGGGATCATAATATAAAAAATATATTAGCTAGCTTTGCTGTGTACTATTGTTTGGGAAAAAAAACAAATAATTTTGCTTCAAAATTCTACTCGAAAGATATAAAGGACATAAGACAAATAAAATCTAAATGGTTAAATGGTTCTACTTTAATTGATGATACATATAACGCAAATCCTGATTCTACAAAAAATTCTATTGATTTATTGAGTAATTATAAAAAAAATACTGTCTTAGTATTAGGAGATATGCTCGAATTAGGTAAATATAAGAAAAAACTTCATAAAGAAATTGGTAAATATGCAAAGGAAAAGGGGATAAAGACTTTCATTGGTTATGGAAAATTAGCAAAAGAAATGGTCAAAGGATATGGAAAAAGAGGTTTCTTTTTCGAAAATGAAGAAGGCCTAAAGAATTACTTAAAGACAAATGTCACATCAAAAGATGTTATCTTAATCAAAGGATCTAGAGGAATGAAAATGGAGAGATTTATAAATGTTTGAATATTTAGGCACGGTGCTAGTTTCAATTGATCCTGGATTCGATGTTCTAAGATATTTAACAGTTAGAACTATTGGTGGAACCGTAACCGCTCTTCTTATTTCTATCTTCTTAGGCCCTATTATTATTAATTTTTTAAAATCCATGCAATTTGAACAATACGTCAGAGATGATGGACCCAAATCTCATTTAAAAAAAACAGGAACCCCAACAATGGGCGGATTGATAATTCTTTCTTCACTAATAATCTCAACTCTTCTATGGGCTGATCTAGGAAATAGATACATTTGGGTGGTTCTTTTTGTCACAATCGGATTTTCAATTATTGGATTCTTTGATGATTATTTAAAAATAAAATTCAAAAACCCAAAAGGACTTTCATCTATACAAAAAATATTGTTTCAGTCATTTATAGCATTTTTAGCAGTTACCTATCTATATTATTCTGCTGAAATAGTTCCCGAAACTTCTTTTATAGTTCCATTTTTTAAGGATGCAATTTTGCCAATGTCACCTTTTTTATTCATTTTTATAGGCATGTTTGTTCTGGTTGGATCATCTAATGCTGTTAATTTAACTGACGGTTTAGATGGTTTGGCAATTTTGCCTTCAGTTTTAATTGGAGGTGCTTTGGGTCTAATAGCATATGCTATGGGAAATCAACTTGTTTCAGATTATTTATATCTACCTCATTTGCCTTTGTCTGGAGAGTTAATAGTATTTTGTGGAGCCCTTATTGGATCTGGAATAGGTTTTCTGTGGTATAACACATACCCAGCTCAAATTTTTATGGGTGATATTGGCTCCCTAGCATTAGGAGCGATACTTGGGATAATAGCTATAATTCTGAGACATGAACTAGTTTTTGCAATTATGGCAGGAGTTTTTGTTGTAGAAACATTAAGCGTAGCAATTCAGGTCATCTCATATAAAACTAGAGGTAAAAGGGTTTTTTTAATGGCGCCAATTCATCATCACTTTGAATTAAAAGGGTGGCCTGAGCCTAAAATTATCGTTCGTTTCTGGATTATAACCTTAGTTCTAATTCTTATTGCTTTAGCAACATTAAAATTAAGGTAAAAATAGATGAAGTCTCTTATATATGGATATGGAGAGACAGGTAAGTCTTTCGAAAGGTATTTAAATAAGAATAATAAAAAATTTGAGATTTTTGATAATAATTTAAGCAATTTTAATAAAGAATTTAATTCACAAGATTTTGAAAAAATTTTTTGTAGTCCTGGAATTCCAAAAGACATTTATAAGAAATTGTCTAAAGAAAATGAAAATATATATACCGATTTAGATATTTTTTTCATAGAAGACAATTCTATTAAAATAGGGATAACAGGTACTAATAGAAAAAGCACAACCGCATATCATTTAAAACAAATATTTGACAATTTTGAGCCATCTAATTTGGTTGGGAATATCGGTAATCCAATGCTAGATTTCATAAATAATAATAAAAAATTTTCAATTATCGAATTATCAAGTTTTCAGTTAGATAAGATGAGAGAAAATAAATTAGATTTTGGAATATTATTAAATATTGATATTGATCACATCGACTATCATGGAAGCATTAATTCATACCATGACGCAAAGAAAAAAATTCTTTTAGCTAAAAATTCAATTTCTTACGAAACAGATCCATATAAACTTTTTGAATGGATTACAAATACCAAGCCAAAAAAAATTGAATTAAACAATCTCCCTTATAGGTATGAAGTTGTTGCTAAGAACGTTATCAATGATTCAAAATCAACAAATTATCATTCTTTGACATATGCCTTAAAAGAAGCTAAAAATTTTTTCAAGGACTCAAATTTTGCACTTATTGTCTGTGGAGATCCAAAAAAAGAAAATTTTAGAAAAATTTCTCTGAACGAGCCAGAAGAAGTTTTTATTTTTGGGCTTCATTCTAAAGATATTGACATGTGCTTAAATCATCCAAAGAAAACTATGATGAGTTCTTTGTCTCAAATATTAGAAACAATCTATAGGCGAAGAAGTAATAATAATATCCTTTTTTCACCTGGTTATCCCAGCGGCAAAGATTTTAATAATTTTACAGAAAGAGGAGAGCATTTTAACTTTTTACTTAAAAAGTATTTTTCATGATGGCTGTAACAAAAAACGATATTTTAATTATTGTACCCCTATCAATTTTATTACTATTAGGGATCATAATGGTAACTTCATCAAGCATATATGTTGCAGATGATATGTCTTCTAATCCTTTTTACTTTGCACAAAGACAAGTAATTTTTATATCAATAGGGTTGATTGCATTAACTTGTTTTTTGCTTGTTCCCTCGCAGTTGCTTTATAGAGCTGATTGGATTTTTATGCTGTTAAGCATTTTATTATTGATAGCTTTATTTATACCTGATGTTGGAACTAGTGTTAATGGAAGCATAAGATGGATTAGATTTGGATCAATCAATATTCAGCCTACAGAAATATGCAAATTTAGCTTAATTTTATATATATCCGGATACTCGGTTAGAAGAATGTCTGAAATTAATTCACTCAGGAGTTTTTTAAAGCCACTTGGATTGCTTTTTGTAATTGCAATTTTAATTATGGGTCAACCAGATCTTGGATCAACAGCTATAGTTTGTATTCTTGTAGTTGGTATTCTTTTTTACGCTGGCATATCTTTTTCTCAATTAAGCTTATTAATTCTTTTAATAGCTTTATTAGGATATCTCGCAATTACCTCTTCACCTATGAGACTAGCAAGAGTTTTAGCTTTTACAGATCCATTTGCAACTGAAGTTGTCTTAAATGCAGGATGGCAGCTTTCGAACTCTCTTATAAGTATTGGTCAAGGAGGTTGGCTTGGGGTTGGATTAGGGAATAGTTTTCAGAAAAGCTTTTTTTTGCCTGAGTCTCATACCGATTTTATTTTTGCAATATTGGTAGAAGAGCTAGGTATCATTGGCGGGCTCATTTTATTATTATTATTTATGTTTTTATTTATAGGATTAATTTCTATTGCATTTGAATCATTTTTAAAAGGCAGATATTTTCAAGGATATGTAGTCTTCGGTGTATTTCTACTTATATCTATACAAATGTTATTTAATATTTCAGTTAATATTGGCTTGCTACCAACAAAAGGCCTGACCCTTCCTTTCATTAGTTATGGTGGAACTAGTATCATTATAATGATGTCTTTAATGGGCATTGTTCTTAGAATAAATAATGAAAATAAATTACTTTAGATTATGAAGATTTTAATAGTAGCTGCAAAAACAGGAGGCCATGTTTTTCCAGCATCATCAATTGCAAAGGAATTAATCATCAATGATCATGAAATTGTTTTTCTTGGAACAGGATCAGAAATTGAAAAGAGTGCATATAAGGACATATCTTCTAAATCATACAATCTTTCAATTCAGGGTTACAGAGGCCAAAATGTTATAACAAGATTAAAAGTTTTGATGCAAGTGTTTGTAAACATTTTTAGGGTTATGAAAATTGTTTCTAGAGAAAAAATAGACGGGATGATTGGCTTTGGTGGTTTTATAACAGTTCCAGCTGGTATTGGATGTTGGTTCAAAAGAAAGCCTGTTTTTTTGCATGAGCAAAATGCTGTATTAGGGTCAGCAAATAAACTAGTATCAAATTTTTCTAAAATAAATTTTTTAGGATTCCCTATTGAAAATATTAATAAATCAGTTATATCTGGAAATCCTATTAGGAAATCTTTTATAAACAATCAAAATAATCAAAATAATCAAAATAACAATGAGCATATCAATATTTACATTACTGGAGGCAGTCAAGGCGCAGAATATATAAATAGTGAAGTTCCAAAGATATTCAAAAATTTTACTCATGCATTAAAAATTAAACACCAATGTGGAAAGGATAATATACAAAAAGTAAAAGATTTATATATGCGCAATAATATTAATGCTGAGGTTTCGGAATTTTATGAAAATCCTGCAGAGCAAATAGTATGGTCTGATTTTGTTATTTCTAGAGGAGGGGCATTAAGCTTATCTGAAATTACTTCATTAAAAAGAGGTGTTTTTATAATACCGCTTCCAACATCAATTGATAACCATCAAGTCGAAAATGCAAAGATTATTGAAAATATGAAGATGGGTAAATTGCATCACCAAAATGATTCGCCAAAAATTCTAGCACAAGAAATAAATAGAATCATTGAAAATAAAACTTTTCTTGAATGGAAAAAGACTCCTAATCAAAGTCATAATAAGTCTAAAGAAATTATTATCAGCAATATAGAAAAATATTTTAATAATGAAGTTATTTAAAAAAATTAAAAAAATACACTTTGTAGGTATTGGCGGGGCTGGAATGATAGGCATTGCCAGATTATTATTAAAAAAAGGTTATAAAATATCAGGTTCTGACATAACAGATTCTAGTGAGCTAAGAAAGCTTAGAAAAGATGGTGCCAAAGTTTTTATTGGACATTCAAAAGAAAACATTAAAGATGCAAATTTAATAGTTGTTTCATCAGCAATTGATAAACAAAATCCTGAACTTATTTATTCCAAAAAGAATTCAATAACAGTGATTCCAAGAGCAGAAATGCTCGGAAGTATAATGATAGGCTATGAAAGTATTGCCATAGCAGGAAGTCATGGTAAAACAACTACAACAAGCATGATCGCAAAGATTCTGAGTGTTGCAAATTTAAGTCCTACCTATGTTGTTGGTGGAAAAATATTAAGTACAGATGAGAACTCTGATCTTGGAGATGGTAAATATATAGTTGCTGAGGCTGATGAAAGTGATGGAACATTTGTACACATTCAGCCGGATGTAGCAGTATTAACAAATATCGATGATGATCATCTAGTACATTACAAAAATATTTTTGAAAACCTTTTAGAGTCGTTTGTTATGTTTTCAGAAAATGTTCCTTTTTATGGTTATTTGATGATAAATGGAGACGATAACAATATTAAAAAAATTTCAAAAAGAATATATAGAACAAAAATTACTTTTGGTGAATCAAAAGGCTGCAATTATCAAATTAACAATATTGTGCCTAATGCTGGAAAACAAAGCTTTGAGATATATGATAAAAAAAATAACAAGAAACATAAATTTAAAATCAATCTTCCTGGAAAACATAATGTTTTTAATGCAGCTGCCTCAATAGGGGTTGCAATAGAGGAAGGAATTCCAATTGGATCGATAAAAAAAGGCATATCGTCTTTTTCTGGTGTAGGTAGAAGATATGAAAAGCATAAAATTACAATTGATTCTAAATTAGTTACTTTAATTGATGATTATGGACATCACCCCCTTGAAATAGAATCAAATATTAAAGCCTACAAAGAAGAATATCCCAACAAAAAAGCCTGTATGATTTTTCAACCTCATAGGTTCTCAAGGACTGCTCAACTTTTTGATGACTTTGTTAAAGTTCTTAATAAAACAGACTCTTTAATATTATTAGATATTTACTCTGCAAGTGAAAAACCTATAAGGGGAATTCATTCAAGGACTATCGCTGAGTCAATAAAACAATTAGGTCATAAAGATGTTACATATCTGAAAAACCACAAAGATGTGATTAATTTAATTAATCAAAAAAAAGATTCTTTCGATATATTAGTAACTCAAGGAGCTGGCAGCGTATCTAAAGTATGTGAAAGCATAAAAGACAAATGGAAAATATAAAAAGAATAGCGGTTCTTTATGGAGGCTCTTCTTCTGAAAGAGAGATATCATTATTAAGCGGACAAGGTATATATAGTGCTTTGTGTGAAATTGGATATCAATGCCAATTAATAGATTATAAGAACTTAAAGGATTTAATTGAGCTGAAAAATTATGATTTTGTATTTATTGCACTTCATGGATTTGAGGGCGAAGGAGGCAAACTTCAAAAAGACTTAGATGATTTAAATATACTCTATTCTGGTTCAAAATCAGAAGCTTGTAGAAACACTTGGAATAAAGGATTAACTAAAAAAATTCTTATAGCAAATAATATTAATACTCCAATTTTTATTGAATTAGAAAAATTTGATCCTGAAATTGTTAAAAGTAAAATTAATGATGCTTCTTTTGATTTATTTAGACCATATGATAATTTATTTTTAAAACCAAATGAGGATGGTTCAAGTGTTGATATCTTTAAAATAAATGATGAAGATAGTATAAAAAAAGCTTATGCAAAATGCTCAAATCCTAATCGAGGTTTTTTAATTGAAGAATTTATAGACGGAAGAGAGATAACTGTTACTGTAATAGGTAAAGACTGCTTTCCTCCCGTTGAAATAATTACTAATAATGAATTTTATGATTATGATGCTAAATACGTTTCTGATGAAACTCTTCATATCGAAGCAAAATTGAGTTTAAGTGAATTAAATGATGTGAAATTAATTTCTAAGAAAGTTTTTGATGTTTTGGATTGCAAAGGGTGGGCTAGAATAGATTTTTTAAAGGACAACCAAGGGAATTTCTATGTGATCGAGGTTAATACTGTTCCAGGAATGACTGAGCATAGCAATGTACCAAAATCTGGAAGCTTAAGCGGCCTTAATTATAATCAAGTTGTTCAAAAAATTATTCATGAGTCCTTATAAAAATAAATTCTCTATAACATTTTTCTTATTCTCTTTAAGTTTAAATGCTCAATATGAAATTAATATTAATTATGAATCTGGATTTGAGTATCAATCTCAAGTGATATTGGCCAATGATCTTCAAAATGAATTATCTAAAAAAGGAATTGTGAATTTAATAAAGAAGCAGGATTGGATTGATAATTATTCGATAGTCTTTACACCTTTTCAAAAAAAAGTTTTTATAAATATTAAAAATAAGAATCCCTTATTTGTTCTAAATTCAGAATATTTCTATGATAAAGATTTAAGTAGATTTGAATATGATCAATCAAGTAATAATCTTATTAAAGTTCATGGAGATATAAGTGAAATTAAGGATGTTCTTTTTCTAATTGAATTAGTAGAATCAAATAAACTTATGGACCTTAAAATTGATAGAATAGAGTATAGTTTTGTTAATGGGTGGGATGTAAAAACTAAATCAATATTAATAAGGTTTGGAAAAGATATTTCACAACAAAGAGTTAAAAATTTTAAAGATACTCTAAATTATGTATACGAGATTAGAAAAATACCTAGTATTATAGATATGAGATATAGAGATGGAGTTGCATTAAGCTATGGCAAACAATAATAAAAATTCTAATATGATCGTCGGTTTGGATATTGGTACTTCCAAAGTCGTTTGTATTGTTGGTAAATATAATGATGAAAAAAAATTAGAAATAGTTGCCTTAGGCTCATATCCATCAAGTGGCTTAAAAAAAGGTGTAGTTGTTAATATTGATGCAACCACTGATGCAATTAGCAAAGCAGTTGATCAAGCCCAATCAATGATTGAAGAAAAAATTAAATCAGTATTCGTTGGCATTGCTGGAAACCATATTAAAAGCTTAAATTCTCAAGGGGCTGTTGGAATAAAAGATAATGAAGTTTCTCCATATGATATTGATAGAGTTATAGAATCTGCACAGGCGGTATCAATACCTTCTGATCAAAATGTTTTGCATGTTTTACCTCAATCTTTTGTAATAGATGATCAAGAGGTTAGTTTAGATCCATTAGGAATGTCAGGAGTAAGACTTGAAGCTAAAGTTCATCTTGTAACTTGTGCAAATAGCGCTGTTAAAAACATAGAAAAGTGTATTAAGAATTGCGGTCTAGGTGTAGACGGTTTTGTTTTGGAGCAATTAGCAAGTTCTCACTCAATTCTTTCTGAAGATGAAAAAGAGTTGGGAGTTTGTCTTGTGGATATTGGCGGAGGTACAACTGATATTGCAATATTTAATTCTGGTTCAATAGTTTTTACGGGAGTTATACCTATTGCTGGAGATCAAGTAACTAGTGACATAGCACAAGCACTAAGAACTCCGACCCCACAGGCTGAGGATATAAAACAAAAACATGGATGTGCGGTTTCTGAATTTACTAAAGAAGATGAAACTGTAGAAGTTTTGGCAGTTGGAGGAAGACCGCCAAGAGAATTATCTAGAAGCGCATTAGCAGATATTATTCAGCCAAGGTATTCCGAATTATTTGATTTGATTAAAGCTGAAATATCTAGAAATGGATTTGAGGATAAAATATCAGCAGGAATTGTATTCACAGGCGGTACTTCAAAGATAGAGGGTGTCGTTGAGCTAGCTGAATCAATATTTCAAACTTCAGTTAGATTGGGCATTCCATCAAAATTTCAAGGGATGGAAACAATTTTGCAAAATCCAATTTATTCAACATCAATTGGCCTTATCGAACACGGATTCAAACAACTCAATAATGAAATGTTGTCAGAACAAAGCAAGGGATTCTTTTCTAAGCTTTTACGCATTGTAAAAAGTGAGTATTGATTAAAAAAATTAATTCATTTAGAATGCCTTTTCCTTGGTTTTTACCATATGTAAAAATCTTTAACCATAAGGAAAAAATATGAAAAAATATGAAGCAGTAATCATTCTTAATCCAAATCTTTCTTCGAAAGCAAACAATTTTGTAAAAGATTTTGAGAAATTACTTAAAAACAATTCATTTAATATTCAAAAAAAAGAAGATGTAGGCAGAAGACAACTGGCTTACTCAATTAATAACCATAATAAAGGACATTATCTTTTATTTAATATTGAAGGCGATGCTTCTAAGCTTATAGAGATCGAAAATAAGATTAAATATGACGAGTCAATAATAAGACATATATTTATTGCAGTTAAAGATCATTCTGGTGAAGATTCACAGCTTCTTAAAGATTCAAAGAATAAAAAAAATGATACAAAGGAAAAATCTACTGACAAATCAGAAGAAAATGAAAACATAGTCGAAGAAAATCAGCTTGATCAAAAAAAAGTTACCGAACCTAATGATAGTTTAGAAGAAAATAAAGAAACAGTAGTTATAGAAGAGTCTCAAGAAAAGGATGATAAAGATGAGTAAATTTGAATTGCCAAAAAAGTTCGACTATAAAGATGTAAATATTCTGAAACAATTTATTACTGAAACTGGAAAAATTATTCCTGCAAGAGTTTCTGGTGTTTCTGCAACAAATCAAAGAAAATTAACAAAGCATATCAAGATAGCTAGATTTTTAGCATTGATACCATATACAGATATGCATAAATAAATTATGAAAATTATATTACTAGATAAAATTCAAAGACTAGGTGAGATTGGTGATATCGTTGATGTTAATTCTGGTTATGCAAGAAATTTTCTTATACCTCAAAAAAAAGCTGCTTTTGCTAGTGATAAGAATATAGCTGAAGTTGAAGCTAAGAAAGATGAATTAGCTGCTATTTCAGAAGATGTTCTAATCCAAGCAGAAGCAAGAGCTAAAAATTTAGAAGGCTCAGAATGTGAAATATTGGTTCCTGTAACAGAAGAAGGAGCTCTTTATGGCTCTGTAGGTACTAGAGAAATTTCCGAGGCATTTATAAAAGGTGAAATTCAAATAGATAAAAGCGAAGTTCAGCTTCCTGACGGACCTTTAAAAGAAACAGGAGATCATAGCATTGTTATTAGCGTGCATCCCGAGGTTAGCGTTGAAGTTTTAGTAAAAGTATTACCTGAGTAGTTGTATATTTTGGAATATGATGTAAAAATCATATTCCAATGTCAGATATTAATCCAAATCAAAATGAGCAAACAAGAGAAGCTGAAAGAGCAGTTCTTGGTGGATTAATGCTCGAAACACATAGATTCGATACTGTAATTCAGGTAATAAAGGAAAATGATTTTGATGGAAAAGATCATCAAATAATTTTTCAATCGATGGCAGAGCTTGTTGAAGAAAATAAACCTTTAGATCCTATAACAGTTTCTGAAAAATTAGATAATAAAAACTCTTTAAATAAAATTGGTGGAAAAGATTATTTAATTGAACTAGCCACATCAACTCCATCAGCGGCGAATCTAGAGGCCTATTCAGAAATTATCAGACAAAGGTCGATTACAAGGAAACTTATGAAAGCAAATTCTGAGATATCAGAATTGATATCAAATCCTCAGGGGCAAGAAGGCGCTTCATTGTTAGATAAAGCAGAAAGTATGATTTTTGCCCTAAATGATGAAACAAATCAAACTGATCAGAATTTGAAGTCAATGCAAAAACTTGTTCCAAACACAATGGATAGGTTGTATGAGCTTTCAAATAAACCTGGAGCACTGATAGGGAGTTCCACAGGGTTTAAAGATCTAGATAATAAACTTCAAGGCATTCAAAAAGGCGATTTAATTGTAGTTGCTGGAAGACCAAGTATGGGAAAAACTTCATTTGCAATGAATATTGCTGAAAACGTTCTGCATGATGAAGATTCAAGTGGAGCAGTTCTTATTTTTAGTCTTGAAATGCCTGGTGAATCTTTAACCACCAGAATGCTATCTGGAATGACCAAAATAAATCAACAGAATGTAAGGTCTGGAATGTTAAAGGACGATGAATTAAAAATTTTATTTCAGCAAAGCGAAAAATTGAAAAATATGCCATTGTGGATTGACGATAGTTCATTAATATCACCTATGGAGTTAAGAGCAAAAGCTAGACGACTCGCAAGGACTGAAGAAAATGGATTATCTTTAATAGTAGTGGACTACCTTCAATTAATGCAACTTCCCTTATCTGCAGAAAATAGAGTTAATCAGATATCAGAAATTTCTAGATCATTAAAGTCTTTGGCAAAAGAACTTAATGTCCCTGTTATTGCTTTATCACAGCTTAATAGGGCTGTTGAACAAAGACCAAATAAAAGACCAATTATGGCTGATCTTAGAGATTCAGGAGCTATTGAGCAAGACGCCGATGTTATTTTATTCATATATAGAGATGAAGTTTATAATGAAGATTCTGAGCAAGGAAATAAAGCTGAAATAATAATTGGCAAACAGAGAAACGGACCAATAGGAACTGTTAATCTAACTTTCTTAAAAGAATTTACGAGATTTGAAAATTTTTCTACTGATAGTTTTTACGACTCTTTTGAATGAGCAGACTTACAACTGAGCTCTTTATTGAGCCTAAAATTGTTAGAGAAAACATAATTCAACTAAAGAATAAAATTGATGCTTCGTCTAAATTTATGGCAATCATAAAATCAGATGCATATGGCCATATCCTTCCTATGATAGTAAAAGATATTGATGATTTGGTCGATGGATATGGAGTAGTCCGTCTTGAAGAAGCAATGGAATTAAGAAAAATATCAAATAAAAAAATTTTATTAATGCAAGGTGTTTATTCCAGAGAAGATCTTAAAGAATCAATCGCAAATGCTTTAGATCTAGTTATTCATAACTCTCATCAATTTGAGATTATTAAAAAAGAAAATTATTTTAAAAACTTATGGTTCAAGATAAATACCGGTATGAACAGACTTGGTTTTGAAGAAGATGAATTCATGGATATTTATAATGCTAATTTGAGAGATAAAAAGTTTGTTTTAATGTCTCATCTTTCAGCTTCAAATGTGCCTGACGAACCTTCAAATAAAATTCAATTTGACAGGTTTGATAGCTTATCTACCAAGTTGCATTCAGGTGTTTATAAAAGTGTTGCAAATACTGGCTGCATAATTAATTTTCCTGAAAAATCATATGATTGGGTTAGAGTTGGTATAGGAATTTTTGGTGGTTACATTGGAAACAATGATCTTAAAACAGCAATGACTCTTAGATCTCCAATTATTAATGTTAGAAATATTAAAAAAGGTGAAAAAGTTGGTTATGACGGAAGGGCTGTAGCTATGCAAGATATGAAAATAGCGACTGTTTATATGGGTTATGCAGACGGACTACCTAATCATATTAAAGATGGAACTGTTGTGAAGATTAATCATAAAGATGCAAAAGTTTTTGGCAAGGTTAGTATGGACGTAACCACAGTAGATGTTACCAACATCAAAGGCTGTAAAATTGGAGACTGGTGCGAATTTTTTTCACCAACCCACTCAATAAATAATTTAGCATCATCAAATGGATTAATATCATACGATTTAATGATAAGAATAAAATCAAGAGTGAAAAGATATTATAAAAATATCTAGATTAATTAAAGCATTTAGATAATTATTATTTAACTATTAAATTTAATCTGTTATTCTAATATCCCATCATGATTAAATTTACTGATGGCCCAAACTAAATACATTTTTATCACAGGCGGAGTGGTTTCATCACTTGGAAAAGGTATTGCTGCTGCTTCAATAGGTGCTCTTCTTGAATCAAGAGGTTTATCAGTATCATTAATTAAAGTTGATCCATATATAAACGTAGATCCTGGCACTATGAGTCCTTTCCAGCATGGAGAGGTATTTGTAACTAATGATGGAACTGAAACAGATCTAGACCTTGGTCACTATGAGAGATTTGTTAGATTTGAGGCATCGAAAAAAAATAATTTTACAGCTGGAAAAGTTTATGAAACTGTAATCAGAAATGAAAGAAAAGGTAATTATTTAGGAGGCACTGTTCAAGTTATTCCTCATATTACAAACGAAATCAAGAAAAGAATTAAGTCGGGTGGTCAAGGCAAAGACGTAGCCATAGTTGAAGTTGGAGGAACTGTAGGTGATATTGAAAGCCAACCTTTTGTAGAAGCATTAAGACAAATGGCATTAGAGCTTCCAAATTCTTCTTGGGCATTTGTTCACCTAACCCTTGTTCCTTTTATAAATGCTTCAGGTGAGCTTAAAACTAAGCCTACACAGCATTCAGTTAAAGAGTTAAGATCACTTGGAATCAGCCCAGATGTTCTTATTTGTAGATCAGATAAAGAATTACCAAAAGATGAAAGAAATAAGATAGCTTTATTCTGCTCAGTCCCCAATAAGAGCGTTATCTCTATGCATGATGTAGATACTGTATATTCAATACCAATTTTACTTAATAAACAAAAAGTAGATAAAACAATTCTTGAAAAATTAAAAATTAAGTCTAAAAATCCTCAATTAAATGACTGGAAAAGAGTTGTTAAAGCAAAACTTCTTCCAGAAAAAGAAGTAAATGTTGCATTTGTAGGCAAATACACTGAATTAAAAGATTCGTATAAATCTATAAATGAAGCTTTAGAACATGCAGGAATTAAGAATAAGACCAAAGTAAATATAAATTTTGTTGAAGCTGAAAATCTCACATCAAGAAACGTAAATAAAATTCTTAAAAAAGCAGATGCTGTCTTGGTTCCAGGCGGCTTTGGAGAAAGGGGGATTGAAGGGATGATACTTGCTTGTAAGTATTCAAGAGAAAAGAACATTCCATATTTGGGAATTTGCTTAGGTATGCAGGTTGCCATCATAGAATATGCAAGAAACGTTTTAAAATTAAAAGGAGCGAACAGTACTGAATTTGATCAACAAACAAAACATCCTGTAATAGGTCTTATGTCTGAATGGAGTGATATATCAGGTAAAAAAGAAACAAGATCAAAAAATTCTGATTTAGGTGGAACAATGCGCTTGGGCGGACAATTATGTATGCTTAAGAAAAAATCAAAGTCATATAAAATGTATAAGAAAGAAAAAATTGTTGAAAGGCATAGACATCGATATGAAGTTAATCCAAGGTATAAGAGTGAAATGATAAATAACGGCCTAGATGTAGTTGGTATGTCGATTGATGGCAAGCTTGTTGAAGTGATAGAAATTCCAAACCATAAATGGTTCTTAGCATGTCAGTTTCATCCTGAATTTACTTCAAATCCTAGAGACGGACATCCTATCTTTAATAGCTATATTAAAAGTACAATAACAAAATAATATGAAACTAAGAAACTTTAATATTGATAACAATGATTCCATGACTCTTATGGGGGGCATGAATGTTTTAGAATCTAGAGACTTGGCTATGAAGGTTGCTGAAAAATTCAAAGAAGCTACTCAAAAACTAAATATTAACTATATTTTTAAAGGATCGTATGACAAAGCAAATAGAAGTTCTATTAATTCATTTAGAGGCCCAGGTATTGAAGAGGGTCTTAAGATTCTTCAAGAGGTTTCAAATACTTTTGATGTCCCTGTCATTACAGATATCCATGAACCCAATCAAGCCAAACCTGTAAGTGAGGTTTGTGAAGTTATTCAGATACCTGCATTTTTGGCTAGACAGACTGATCTTGTAAGTGCAGCAGCAAAAACAGACTCAATAATTCAATTTAAAAAACCTCAGTTTTTATCAGCTCCAGAAATGTTAAATACGATAGAGAAATGTTCAGCAGCTGGCAATGATAAAATAATACTATGCGAGCGAGGAAATTCATTTGGTTATAATAATTTAGTCGTCGATACTTTGAATTTTCAAATCCTTAAAAAATTATCTAAGCCAGTAATATTTGACGTGACACATTCACTTCAATTGCCTGGCGGTTTAGGAAGTGCAACAGGTGGAAGAAGAGAATATGTATTAAGTCTAGCTAAAGCTGGAATATCTCAATCAATTGCAGGATTATTTCTTGAAGCTCATCCCAATCCAGATGAAGCAAAGTGTGATGGTCCATGCGCACTCCCTTTGTCGGTCTTAGAAGAATTTTTAAAACAAGTAAAAGAATTAGATGAATTTGTGAAAAATCAAAAAGATCTTGAAATAATTTAATAGATGCAAAAAATATCTACAGTAAATGCTATTCAGGTTTTTGATTCAAGAGGTATACCAACCATATCGTGCAAGATAACATTAGAAGATGGCACGTCAGCTTCTGCAATGGTTCCTAGTGGGGCATCCACTGGCTCAAAAGAAGCACTTGAACTTCGTGATAATGACATTTCTTATCACGGCAAAAGCGTAATGAATGCTGTTAATAACATTAATAACATATTGTCATCTCTTGTAATTGGCAAAGATCCAAATAATCAAAAAGAAATTGATGAATCCTTAATAGTATTTGACGATACCAAAGACAAATCAAATGTTGGAGCAAATGCAATATTAGCAATATCACTTGCAGTCGCTCATGTGGCAGCAAAAGTTAAAAATATTCCACTATATGAGCACTTCTCAAGGGTGTATAAAGATATCACTGGTGAAAATGTTACTCATAGTATGCCTTTGCCAATGTTTAATATCTTAAATGGCGGTGAACATGCTGATAATAATATAGATATTCAAGAATTTATGATAATTCCTAGTGGCGCAAAAGATTTTGTTGAGGTTATGCAATGGGCTACAGAAATTTATCATAATTTAAAAAAAATACTTCTAATTAATAACCACTCAACAGCGGTTGGTGATGAGGGTGGCTTTGCACCAAGTCTTGAATCAAATAAGGAAGCATTAAAATTGATTGTTGATGCTATTAAAGAGACAGGTTTAGTACCTGGTAAAGATGTAAATATTGCTCTCGATTGTGCTGCAAGTGAGTTTTTTGATGGCAAAGAATATATTTTAAATGGAGAAAGCAAAAAGTTATCATCTGCAGCATTTGCAGACTATCTCGATGATTTGACTAAAAACTATCCTATTGTATCAATAGAAGATGGCATGGATGAAAATGATAATGAAGGATGGAAGCTTCTTACAGAAAAACTGGGATCAACTTGTCAACTTGTTGGAGATGATTTATTTGTAACAAATAAAAAAATACTTAGAGAAGGTATTAATGAAGAAATGGCTAATTCAATACTAATTAAATTTAATCAAGTTGGCTCAATAACTGAAACGATTGAAACTATTCATTTTGCTAATCAAAATGATTTTAAGTCAATTATTTCGCACCGCTCTGGTGAGACGGAAGATACTACCATTGCCGATCTTGCAGTAGGTTTAGGAATTGGACAAATCAAAACTGGAGCTCCATGTAGATCTGATAGAGTAGCAAAATACAATAGATTGCTTTGGATTGAAGAAGAAAGCAGCAATATTTTGCTTAAATGAAGAAGCTATTTTACCTACTTATAGCAGTTTTAATTTTAATTATAATCATGTTGTCAAAAGATATTTTTTTTGGTGAGAATAGCTATTCTAAGAGAGCTCAATTGGTTGAAGATAATAAAATTCAAGAGATTAAAAATCAAGAATTAAAGAGACAAAATGAAATTCTTGAATTTGAAATTAAAAATGCTCAAAATTCAAATGATCATGTTGAAAATTTCGCAAGAGAAAAATTAAATCTCACATATAAAGAAGAAGAATTTATTTCTTTCAAAGAAGAAAATAAAAAGGACGAAGAAGATGAATGATTTATTGGTTGTCATTGCAGCTGCTGGAATAGGCAAAAGATTTGGCGGTAGTAAACCAAAACAATATTGCAAATTAAATGGCAAGTCAGTTATAGAAAGGTCTGTTAGACCTTTTATTGAATCAGAGAGAGTATCTAAAATAATTATTGCAATTTCTGAAAATGATTTAGAAATTAAAAATCAAGACTTTTATAATACAGAAAAAGTTGAATTTATTTTTGGCGGAGATACCAGACAAAACTCTATATTTAATGCTCTAAACCATGCAAATGACAAATATGATTATGTTATAACTCATGATGCCGCTCGACCAAATGTGATCGTGGATGACATTTTAAATTTATTAAATGATATTGAAAACTCTGGCTCGAGTTGCTCCTATCTCTATACCCCAGTCTATGATTCAATAAAAGAATCTAGAACAATGGATAAAGATAAATTTCATCTCGTTCAGACACCTCAGATATCAAAATTTAAAGAACTTAAATTATCTTTAAAAAAATGTATTGATGAAAATATCAAATGCCCAGATGAGTCTTTTGCAATTGAATATTCAAACTTAAAAACATCTAAGATTAAAGGAAGAAGATCTAATATAAAGATAACTGAGCCTGAGGATTTAGAAATTTTGAATAAATTTTTGACTAGATCTGGCATGGGTTTTGATCTTCATAAGTACGAAGATGGTTCTGGAATGATATTAGGTGGCTTTAATATTGCTTGTGACTATAAAATAGTAGCGCATTCGGATGGAGATGTATTACTTCATTCTATAGCTGACTCAATATTGGGTGCGGCAGGGCTTGGTGATATTGGCAAATATTTTTCAGATCAAGATGATAAAAATAAAAATTTAGATAGCTCAGAGATTATTACTTTTTGCCTTGTGAAATTGAATGACTTAAATCTTGAGATACATAATATAGATACAACTATTATTTGTGAAGAACCTAAAATAAACCCTCATAGAGATAATATCTTGAAGAGCCTATCCTCAATTTTAAAAATTCCAGTTAATAATATAGGCTTAAAAGCAACCACGTCAGAACAAATTGGTATTATTGGAAAAAATAAGGCAATTGCTGTTCAAAGCCTTGTAAATTTAAGAGATAAATCATGAAAATATTATTAACAAATGATGATGGATATGATGCAAAAAATATTAAAGCTATTTATGAAAAACTATCTGAAGAGCATGAGGTTTGGATAGTTGCTCCAAAAAGTAATTGTAGTGGCATGAGTGCAGCTATTTCATATTTAAATGAAATTGAAGTAAAAAAAATTGATGGAAAAATTTTTGCTGTTGATGGCACACCAGCTGATTGTTCTTATCTTGGGTTATTAAGCATTGTGGACTTTGAGTTTGATATTGTTGTATCTGGCATAAATCATGGTGCTAATATTGGCAATGATGTTTTATATTCTGGAACAGTAGGTGCAGCAGTTGGTGGAAGAAATCTTAAATATCCACCAATAGCAATTTCAGTAGCATCTTATGATGCAAAAGATATCAACTTTATTGCAAAAAAATCGTGTGAAATAATTAATAAGATTTTTAGCGCGAATGGAGCATTAAAGGGAAGAGTAATTAATATTAATTTTCCTGATATTACTGAAGATGAATACAAAGGTATTAAATCCACTGTTATTTCAAAAAGAGATATTCCAGCCAGACCCATAAAGTTAGATTCTGATTCTAGTGAAGATGGAATATATAAATATAGATATAACCTATC
>CETB01024397.1_pt1 | contig 25248 bp, 26 predicted proteins | sample 356381 | NCBI WGS metagenome assembly CETB01 (sample SAMEA2622545, study PRJEB7988) | marine metagenome | biome: marine biome (ENVO:00000447); feature: deep chlorophyll maximum layer (ENVO:xxxxxxxx); material: "saline water (ENVO:00002010), including plankton (ENVO:xxxxxxxx)" | depth 155 m | reverse complement strand
TTTTTCCTTGAATCTAATTTAACAGGTCTATTTGTATCTTTACTTTTGAACTTAACTGAGGTGTTTTCTTTAACCCAATCTTCGTAACTACCTTTAAACTGAAACACAGTTTGATTTTGAATTATTAGAAGATAATCAGCTAAAAATGAAATTAAATGTCGATCATGGGAAACAAAAATGACTGTTCCTTCAAAATCTTGAAGCATTAGTTCTAATGCTTCTCTGCTTTCAATGTCTAAATGGGTAGTAGGTTCATCTAAAATAAGTACATTTGGTTCTTTAAGTAATAATCGTGCTAAAGCTAATCTTCCTTTTTCGCCACCACTTAATGATCTGACTTGATCAAAAATTTCATCACCACTAAATAAGAATCTCGCAAGAAAACTTCTAGCTTCACCAATAGTAATATTTTTGATTTCTAATAATGCATCTAGAACTGAAATGTCGTTGGGGATTTCGTCAGAACCTTGTCTGAAATAACCTGTTTGTACGTTATATCCCAATTCAGAGAATCCATTTAATGCAGGTGTTTCTCCTAATAAAGTTTTTAAAAAAGTAGTTTTACCGATTCCATTGTTTCCAATGATGGCTGTTGTAGTATTTTTTTGGATTTCTAAATCAGGAACGTGAAATAATTCTATATTCTTACCCTCAATTGTGTGCCCTACTACTAAGCCATGTGTACTGATAACAACTTGACCTGTTCTGCTTGCAGATGTAGGTCTGATTGAAACAGATCTTTGGTTTTCGGGAGCGTTTATTTTTTCAATCCTTGAGAGTTTTTTTGCTCTACCTCTTGCTTCTTTCGATCTTTGTCCAGCATGGTATCTAGCAATGAAATTTTCCTCTCTTTTGATATGTTCTTGTTGTTTTTCGTATTCTTTTAATAGACGTGTTTCATTCTCTTCTTTAATTAATTTGAATTTTGAGTAATTGCCTTTGTAAGCTTTTAGTTGTTTTTTATCTATGTCCCATATAGATTCAGCAACTCTATCTAAAAAAAATCGATCATGTGAAATGACAATAAAAGCATTTTGAGATTTGATTAAAAAATCTTCGAGCCATTCTAATCCCTTAAAGTCCAAATAATTTGTAGGTTCATCTAAGATTAAAAGGTCAGGTTCATTTAACAATGCTGTTGCTAATGCTGTTCTAGTTCTTTCTCCACCACTAGCATCAGTTATATTTGTTTTTAATACTTCTTGAGATAATCCTACTCCTTCTACCACCTTATCTTTTCTATTGATATAGTCGTATCCACCAATTGATTCATATTTTTCCAATAAAGATGAATACATTTTTTCGGCATCAGACCTTTTTTGACCTGTAGCTTTTTCTATTTCTAAAGCACTGTTTTGCATTTGGGATTCAGTTTTGATAATTTCTGAGAACGCAGACATAATTTGTTGGTCAATTGTTCCTTTTCCTGTTTCCAAAACTGTCTGAGGAACATATCCTATTCGTAAATTATCTTTTTTAAATACCTCTCCGCTGTCATAGTCTTGTAAGTCGAGTAAAACTTTAATTAAGGAAGTTTTTCCACTTCCGTTTGGTCCTACCAAGCCAATTCGATCCTTCTCATCTACTTGTAAAGTGACATTTGAGAATACTTCCAAATCTGCATAATGAAGTTGTAATTGTGATGCACCTAAAATTGCCATGCTACTCTCTATTTAAATTATAGGATTATTTTAATTATTTACTTTTATTCAGTCTACGTAGATAATCCCAAAATCATGATGAAATTTCTTCTTCACCACGCTGAAGCCGTAGACCCCGATTTGATTGATTGGATACTGGAGTGGATTGATCATGTTTTTGGAATTCAATCAAAAAGTTTTGGATATGTTGTTTTTGCATTGATAATTTTTATTCCAGTTTTAATTTTTGTAGGGAGTAGATTTTTCAACAAACCTTAGAATGGAGCATCCCAAATCGGATACCATTTTTCGTGGGGTTCAACAGGTATCCCTAGCTTTGATAGAGTATGACCTAATGTCATTTCTAATTCAGAATTTCTAGTTTTATTTTTTTGAGGAACAAACGGGTAAAATTTTGAGGAGCTATAATTGCAAATCCAATAACAATCCTGAGAATTTATATTGCTTTTAAATATTCCTGCAATCATACGGTCTCCTAAATTTTGTGATGCTATTATTTTACTGAATTCATCTGTTACAGATATGATATTTTTAAAAGATGTACTAGACAGAATCACCCATTTAATTCCATGTTCATCAGAATCTACGATATTTATTTTTGTAATATTGGGTATTTTACGGGTAATCTGATTTACTGAAACGGAGAATGTTTTAAAAAAATCATGATCTGACGGAGATAGTAATATTGCAGATGAAAACAATAATTCATTAGTTTTTTGATTGATGTTTATATTTTCAATACGAAGAATGCTTTGCAGTATGTCGATGTCATTTTTTTTTGATTTAAAAAATGAAGATAAAAACGACATATTATTTAAATAGTTGCCAATAATTATTTTGTAATTGGTTTAATTTTTCGATCCTGATTTCAGTTTTTGGATGACTAGACATTAAGGATGCAATTGCATTGCCTTGAAGGGCAGGGATGATGAAAAATGCATTTGCATGTTCAACTTGCCTTAAGTCTTTTTCTGGAATTAAGGCTATTTGCCCACTGATTTTTCTTAGTGCAGAAGCTAGATTGGAAGGGGAGCCACAAATAATTGAACCATCTCTATCTGCCGCAAGTTCTCTGTACCTAGATAGAGTGCTGATTAAAATTTGACTGAAAAAATAAATAATAATTACTCCTACATAGGCAGCCATCATCATTGCCGCTGCCTGCCCTCCACCTTCACGTCTATTTCCACCAAAACCACCAAATAGGCTCATCCAAAAAAGCATTTGCATGAGATACCCAGCTATCACTACAATTAAACTAGCCCAAGTCATAACCATGACATCTCTGTTTTTAATATGTGCTAATTCGTGTCCCAGAACAGCTTCTAATTCATCATTAGTAAGTTTTTTCATTAACCCTGTAGTAACAGCTACTGTGGCATGTTTTGGGCTTCTGCCAGTAGCAAATGCATTAGGTGCTTCCATATCCATTACTGCTATATTACGAGGCTTTGGTATCCCTGCTGTATTGGAAAGTTGTTCTATTGTTTGATGAAGGAATGGTTCTTCTTCTGCAGAAACGACTTTAGCCCTAGTAGTTTTAAGAACCAATTTGTCAGACATGTAGTATTGGAAAAATACCATACCCACTCCAAAAATTAACACTAAAAATATTGGGATTCCTGTGAATAACAAAAGGCTGAATAAAGCCATATAGGCTAATAAGAGTAAAAAGCCTGTTAGGATCATCCTAAATGTTAATTGATAATCAGTTCCTATAATTTTTTTATTGTCTAACATTGTTTAAACCATCAGTAGATTTATAATATGATTCATTATAACCCTAAGGAAGAAATTATTTGAACTGGACAACTTTTGGTCATAAAAAGGCAATTCAAGGAGTTTACAAGGCATATTTATCAGATAGATTGTCTCATGCATATTTGATTATAGGAATGCAAAATGTAGGTAAAACTACTTTTGCTTTAGACATTGCTAAACTACTCAATTGCGTTAGTGAAAATAAACCTTGTTCAGAATGTCAATCTTGTAAACGAATAGAATCTAATAACCATACTGATGTTTCAGTTATTGATATTTTTTCGGATCAAAATTCATCTGTATCTGGAATAGATGAATTAAGGGATTCGTTTATTAGTAAAACTAACCGAAAACCTTTTGAAGGGACTTCCAGAGTTTTTATTCTTAAGTCAATTGACCATATGCGAGTTGAGCAAGCTAACATTCTTTTAAAGACTTTGGAGGAACCTCCCGAAGATACAAAAATCATATTGTTAGCTAAAAATATTGATGCAGTTTTAGAGACTATTAGGTCTAGATGTCAGGTTATTTATTTAGATCCTATTAAAGAAAGTGAAATAGTAGAATATTTGAGTACTTTCCGAAGTATTCCCGACCAACAAATATTGCAAAATATTGCCAAATTATCCCAAGGAAGGATTGGTTGGGCAATCAAAATGGTGAATGATCCCGAAGAAATGAATTATGTTAATCAAATAATGTTAGATTTTTTACAGATTTTCAATTTTTCACTAATAGAAAAATTTGATTTTGCACAAGAAATTTCCATTAAACTACAAAGAAATCGTACTAAAACTATTAACGAAATTAATTTATGGTTAGCATGTTTAAGAGACTTATTGTTATTAAAATCAGGTTATGAAAACTATAACTTTCACGAGGATTATATTAGGGTGTCAAATGAGTTGTCATTTAATCAAATTCTACAAACGGGTAATGTGATTTCAGAAACACTAGAAAATTTGAATTTAAATATCAATCCTAGACTTTGTTTAGATATGTTAATGTTAAAAGTACATGATTTTAATTAGCTTGCAGAACGCCAGGGAATAAAAGGCATCCATTCATCTTCTAATTTTCTGTGGTAAAACATGTAGTATGGGTTTGGTTTTGGTTCTGTAGGAATAGAGATCAACTGCATTTTACAATCTTCTAATAATTTTTCAGCTTTTTGATGATTACAGGAAACGCATGCACTTACTACATTGTCCCATTTGTGTTTACCGCCCTTACTTCGCGGGATAATATGATCTATAGTCAAATTTTTTGTGGATTTCCCACAATATTGACAAGTGAAATTGTCTCGGTAGAACAATGCTTGTCTTGAAAGTCGACGATTTACTAATGGTTTCTTAACCATGTAAATTAATCTTACTACTGAGGGCATAGGATAATCATTAGATGAACTATGCAGTTGAAATTCCCCTTCTACAATTATTTCAGCTTTGCCTCTCCACATTAATATCATTGCTCTGCGGGCAGTGCAGATATTTAAGGGTTGATAATTTTGGTTTAAAACTAATACTGGAGATTCAATCGAAGGAGAGACAGTATTATTGAGCGTCATCTAATTTTGAATCCAAAATTTCAATAGTAGCCAAAAAATCTCCAGGTATTTCAATAGGATTTAAATCTAAAATAAAAATTATTATAGGAACAGCAGTAGACTCAAGTAATGCATTTTCAATATCAGATTGGGTGCCATATATAGTTGCAATGATTTCTTCTGTTTCAATGATTTCGGTTTGATCAATATTTTGTGATATATCCTCAATTACAGTAAAGTCGTATGTAATTCTAGCTAATCCTGAGATTACAATACAAGAAATTGCTAATCCTAAAATTAACCCTAAAATTGCACCTATTAACCTATTTAATCCCAAAGTTAGCAAGTCAATAATAGTACTAGCAGGCTTTATTAATTTTAGTATAGAGCGAGTTGTAACAATCGAAGCTCCTACAACAAAAATGTAAGATAGAGTAGTGATAAGCGAATCTAAGTTTTCGTCATCTACTACTTCCCCGACAATAGGTGCTACTTGTCCTGCTATTGCCCACCCCACTAGTAAGCCAACTACGTATATTCCTGTTGCAAAGAGACCAGTTTTGACTCCCCAGTACATGGAAAGTAACATCAAAACTATTATGGCTATATCAATAAAATTCATAGTTTAGAACATTAAAAAAGTATTTTTTTGCATTTTTAACAATGTCAGTTTAGCACATGAAATAAGAGTGACAACCTTTTTTCTTTATATTATTTAGGTGGGTCTAATGGAACTGGATTAATCAGTCCTTCAGCCAAAGAAATTGGTATTAAATCATCCAATTCATCCAATGTCCATTTACCGTTTTTATGAATACTTTTAATTACATGTCTTGGGGAATAAAGGGACAATGCCCATCCACTTGTTCCGATGACTTGTCCAGTAATTCCGTCTGCCGCTTCAGTACATAAATATACAACTTTGGGTGCGTTGTTTGCTGGATCTCTGTATTCCTCAGGTGGTTGACTCCTGTCTCTTTGAACATCAAGCCCAACTGCCTCTCTTTGTTGTTGCCTTAGATCTGTAGTGCTTTGAGGTACTGTGTCTGTCATTCTAGTGGAACCACCTGGATATACAGCATTAACCATAATATTATAAGGTTCGAGTTCTTTAGATATAGCTCTAGTGAAACCAACCATTCCCTCTTTTGCCGCTGCATAGTTTCCTTGTCCAGAAGCTCCTAATCCTGAGCCAGAAGAGAACAAAACTATTCGTCCATAATTTTGTTTGATCATATGAGGAACTACATTACGAACCATGTTAAATGCCCCATATAGATGGACTTGTAAAACTGCATCCCATTCTTCTTCTGTCATGTTGAAGATCATTCTATCTCTTAAAATTCCTGCGGGATGGCATAAAATATCAACTCCCCCAAAATTTTCTACGGCTGTTTTTACTATTTTAGATGCACTATCAAAATCAGAAACTGAATCAAATGATGCAATTGCATTTCCACCTTCAGCTTTAATTTCTTTAACAACAAGATCAGCAGGAGCATCTGATTCTCCTGTTCCATCTACTGCTACTCCTAAGTCGTTTACTACAACACTTGCTCCTTCTCTAGAAAGCCATAAAGCTACTTCTCTTCCTATACCTCTTCCTGCTCCAGTTACTATAGCTACTTTATTTAATAATCTATCAGTCATTTAATTCTCCGTATAAAAATTGAATTTTAAGAACCAGTTCCAATAATTTTAGGGAACAGGACATCCATTTCATCCATGTTGAAATTCCCCCATTTGTTGACAACAGTTTCTATTTCAGGATTTGAATAGACGTAATAACTACCACCCCTTGCCCCAAGTACGTATCCGTTAATGTTTGGTGAAGCATATGTACACAAATAGACTGCTAACGGCGCCACATTTTCCGGGTCATCTATTTCATTATCTCCGTGCCATTCTTGGATTTCTGGACTTGGGCCTATTCCTGCCCGTTCGTCTCTTGTGGGGCTAAAGACTTCAGGAATATTGTATTCTTCGACAAGTCCAGCAAATAAGCGAGTTTTTGCTATGGGAGAAATTGCGTTTGCTGTAATTCCGTATTTCCCTAAGTCTTTTGCTGTGGTACGAGTTACCCCAATAATACCTTCAGAAGCTGCAGCGAAATTTGATCTAGCAACATCTCCTAATCCGGAATCTGAAGTTAGATTAACTATTCGCCCACTTTTTTGCTGCCTGAATAAAATCGCAGCATATTTTGTAGTAGTAAATACGGACTTAGAGTTGTTTTTTACTACCTTGTCAAAATCTTGAGGAGTCATTTGATAGATCATTCTATCAATTCGAGAACCAGCTGAATTGACTAAGATATCTATTTGACCAAAATTATCTACCGCTGACTGTATCAGCCCTTCACCTCCAGACATTTCAGACACATCTAAGTAATTAGCTACGGATTCTCCGCCTGACTTGTTAATTTCTTCTACTACTGAATCAGCAGGATCTTTTGAACTTCCTGATCCATCTACCTCAGATCCTTTGTCATTTACAATGACTTTTGCGCCTTCTTCAGAAAGTAGTTTAGAGATCGCTCTCCCTATACCTCTTCCAGCACCAGTGACTACAGCCACTTTATTTTCTAATCTGTTTCCCATAATTATTCTCCTTATAGTTTTAAGGCTTGTGGCATTATAAAACTTTTATATGTAGAAATTGCAAATTTGAATTAATTTTGCTTGGACTCTCTAAGTCCAATGAAGTAAATCGCAGTAGAAATTCTTGTTAAGGGGATAAAAAATAATGAAGTTAAAGAAATTAATAATATGCTGTTAAGTGAAGTAACGGAAAAAATCGAATTGATAATTGAAAAAATTATTTGTTGAGAAAAATATGATAAACAAAATATTCCAAATACTGTACCGAATGTGATCCACCATCTTTGTTGTGTCAATTCCCATGAGTAGTTAATAGAATCTAACACGTTTTTGTTTTCGAGCATTATGGAAGAATTTACAAACCATAATCGAGTGGCTAAGAACAAAAATATTGGTATCCCAATGATGAAAAGGATTAAAATGATTGGGATTATTAGTAGTAATATCATTAGTAAATTACCAGCAATTAATTTATGAATTCTAGAAAAAACGTAATTTAGGCAAATTGTAGTGCTTACCTTTTCATTACTACAAAATTGAGCTGCTCCTAACAAGATTCCTCCACTACAGATCAGACTAGAAATCCCACTGACTAAAAATAATGGGAGTAGAGATATTAATATAAAGCTTGAATTTTTGGATAAGAAATTTGAAATTAAAGTCCAAATTAAATTAACATCTTCTTCTGCATTTTCTATGTTAATAAACAAGACTGTGATCTCGGTTCTGATAGTGAAAAATATTAGTAAAGAAATAATTAAATTCGGTACAGCTTGAATAATTGATAATGATAAAAATGCACCAAAATTTTTCTTGTATGCTTCGAATGTTAGTTTTACAAGTTTGGTAAATTCCCCTGGGAATGGAATTAAATTATTCTGATTCATTTGATTATATATTTTGACCGTACATATCTACTACATGTAAGGGAAGATTGAGAGTTTTAAGTTTATCAATAAATTTTTCTTTGTCTCCCACTATTACAATTACACTTTCATCAGGTTTAAAGTGATTTTCTGAAGCTGAATTGACTTCTTCTAATGAAAGAGATTCTATTTTTTCTATGCTTCTTGAGAAATCATCATCAGGCAAATTGAATTGAGCTAATTTTATGAGTTGATTTAGTATTTGATTACTTGATTCAAATTGAGAGGGAATTCCTTTAAGTAGACCTTGTTTAGAATCTTCGAATTCTTGATTTGAAATTGGCCTAGAACCATGAATACCATGAATTTCATATAAGATTTCTTGGACAGATTCGAAAGTTACTTCAGTTTGTACACTGCCTCTAATTAACCATGGAGAGGAATGTTGCCCCCAATCTATAGAAGAGTAGAATCCATAACTGTAACCCTTGTCTTGCCTTAAATTCATATTCACTCTACTAGAGTATTCACCTCCAAGAACAAAATTCGCAAAAGCTAAAGAATAGTAGTCTTTATGGTGTCTGGGTATTGTGAGATGCCCTGCTCTTATAACTGATTGTGCAGAGCCGGGTCTATCAATGATGTAAATTCCACCTACATCGTTTTTAGTTTTTGTAATTTCGAACTCTGGAGCAGAAATAGGGTCAGAATTATTGAAAAAGTCAGTAGAGAAATTGGATTCTATTTGTTTGAGTATTTCTGAATCATTTATGTCTCCTACTGCTATAAAGGTAGCTTTACTTTTATTGTAAATATTTTCATTAAAATGGATAAAGTCTTTTTGTGTTATTTTCTCAATAGATTTTGTTGACCCGATGATAGGGTGCCCGTATTTGGTACTCTGTCCCCCGAAAAGTATTGCGCGTGCTGCAGTTGCAGCAACTTTGTTTGCGTTATCTTGGCTGCTAGTGATATCCGCTAGAATTTCTGATCTCAATCTTTGTGTTTCTTTTTCGGGAAATACAGGATTTTGAATAATATCTGAAAATAAATTCATTCCATTATTCAAATTATTTTTTAAGCCATTTATTGAGAACAAGATGTGGTTTCTCGATACATCATCTTTAAACCTGAAAGCTAAATGTTCTATTTCTTCAGAAATTTCTTCACTAGTACGGTTAAAAGTGCCCTCAGAGAACATTTCAGATGAAAATCTAGCTAGACCAGGTAGGTTTTCAGGGTCGGAAGACGCTCCAGAATGAGTTAAAAGTCCTATGGAAACTAATGGCAGATCAGGTTTCTCAATTAACACAATGTCTACATTTTGATTTAATTGTATTCTTTGAGGAGTTGGTGGAACAAATTCTATTCGGCTTTGAGTTTTGGGCATCAAAGTCCTATCTGATATTGGAGTAGAAATCTTTAAATTTTGTTTAGGTAGTATAGATAGAGAAACTCTGTTTTCATTTAATATTTTTGCCACATTAGAAATTTGCTCTGCAGTAATTTTCTTATATCTTTCAATATCTAAATTAATGAATTCAGGGTCCCCTTTCATGACGTTATAATAATTTAATTGATCAGCTTTTCCTCCAAATCCTCCTATTTTTTCTAATTGTCTAATATGCATAGTTTCTATGTTATTAATTGACCGTTCCATTTCTTTTTTAGATGGAGGTTTATTAATTATGTCTTGAATCTCTGAAAGGATTTGTAGTTTGATTTTGTTTAAAGATTCTTCTGGTTTACCTGTGGCAATAATATGAAATTCGCCACAAATTTCCTGTCCATTATGGTATGCACTGATGTCGTAAGCTATTTGAGAATCAATTACAAGTTTTTTTTCTAACCTAGAACTTCGTCCGCCAGCTAAAATAATGGATAATATATCTAGTGCGGCCTGAGATTCAGTTAAATCAGGAACTGTAGGCCAAGCTAGATATAATCTTGGCAACTGCACAGAATCTTCTATTTCTATAGTGGTATCTCCATTTAAATTAGGTTTAACTGATAATAGCCTGTCAACAGAGGGGCCGGGTTCCAAATCTCCGAAATATTTTTCTGCTAATTTAAAAGCCTCGGTAGGGTTGATGTCTCCAGCTATAGCCAAACTAGCGTTATTTGGGTGGTAGTATTTTTTGAAAAACTCTTTCACATCATCCAAATTGGCAGAGTTTAAGTCTTCTTGAGACCCTATTACGGGCCAATTGTATGGATGAGGAGCTGGAAAAAGAGCTTCCTGTAATAATAAATAAGCCATCCCGTATGGTCTGTTTTCGTAGCTTTGCCTACGTTCGTTTTTTACTACTTCTCGTTGTAGATCAAAACGATTTTGGTCAAGAGCGTCGAGTAAAAAACCCATTCTGTCTGATTCGAGCCATAATGCTAGTTCTAGAGAGTTGGATGGGATATCCTCCCAATAATTAGTTGAATCATTTGAAGTAGACCCATTTATATTTGCGCCTACTTTTTGGAGTGGCTCAAAGTAATCTTTGTTATGATTTTTTGATCCTTCAAACATGATATGTTCAAACAAATGAGCAAATCCAGTTTTTCCGGGTTCTTCATTTTTTGAACCAACGTGATACCAAAGATTTACAGCAGCCACAGGGATAGATTTATCGACATGAGTGATCACATGTAATCCATTAGACAATACTTGCTTCTCAAAAGATATCGAAGTTGACATTATCAGTCCTGTTAAGGGCGATTTGGAAGAGAAATCAAGGCATTTCCTATTACTAGTTTTACGCCTTCTTCATTTTCCATTGTTATGTCGCATTCTAAATTGTTTGATCCACTTTCATCTTTATCAGTGATAATGCCACTAAATTTTAGGGGAGTGTTATGTGGAACGGTTTTTCTAAATACTACATCTAGTTTTAATAGTGATACATTATCTGACCAGCCTGTTAATAATTGTGACATTAGAGCAATATTCATTGCGCCAGGGACTATAGCTTCTGGTAAACCTTGAGATTGAGCTACTTCCTTAGATGTAAATCTGGATGGTTCAATTTCTGGTTCTCTTATGCTAACAAAATCAATTACTGCCTGATCTGAAACTTCTTTAATAATTGGTCCAATGTCATCTCCAAATTCGACATCCTCAAAATATAAAGGGGTATTGTTCATGTTATTTATTCCTTGTAACGAAAGATTCGTTAACTAAAGCTACGATCTCATTGTTCTGATTTTTAAATTGTGTTTGCCAAACTGCAAAGACCATTTTCCCAGATCTTCCTGTTTTGGAGTAAACATGATCAAGTTTTGTTGTAGCAGTTAAATTGTCTCCAGGTTTAATATCTGCTTTTGATTCAATAGATTGACCGGCAAAAAAACTAACCTCTCCAAATTCTAGTTTGATATCAGGACGTGATCCTCCTACAAATAAATTACAAATTGTTGGTGGAGCAACTACTGGAATATTGGCATCATTACCTAAGTACTTTGGGTAAGTTTCTCCGGTTGATTTAGCAAATTCAGTAATCATTTTTAGAGAAACTTCAAAGGTGCCAATTTCATTTTCTTTGCCTAATAGGCTACGGTCATAAACAATCCCTTCATCTGTAGTCATTATAAATCCTTATTTTTTATCCATTCTTACTGCTTTAAATGAGCCAGATCTAAGTGCTGTAACAAGCTCTGTTTCATTTGTTATATTACTTTCAAATAGAGTCATGCAAGTGCCTATTGCACTTACAATATGAGCATCACTTCCACCGGTCGCATTATACCCTTTTGATTGTATCAGTTCCTCAGCTTTTTCTCCTTCTCCGGGTCGATTTGATCCGTTCAGAAGTTCTGCGGTTTTTACTGTTTCAAATCCTTTGACGCCGTTATCTAGGTAATGAGCAAATCCTATTCCAGCTCTTCCAGGATGTGCAGGAAATGCTATAGCTCCATAAGTGTCACAAACATCAACTAATTTTTGTGCGCTCATAGTTACATCTGCAAAATTGATGATGGAGGTGATTTTTTCAGTGATTCCATAAACTAAAAAATGACCAGTATCAGTATCAAGCTCAGCACCTTTGAGTATTGTGATTCCATTTTCCTTAGATACAGATTCATAATTGACATCGTGATCAAATTGTCTATGGTCAGTGACTACAAAACCGTCAATTGCGTTACCTTTTTTTCGGAGGATATGGATCCATTTTATGTATTGTTCGATTGAGGCTCGAGAGTCATCTGAAGCTGTTGAGTGAGTATGAAGGTCTAATAACATGGTTTTGAATAGTAGGATATGGTATGACTATAGTCAATAAAAATTATTAGGTGGATTTATGGATTTGAAAATTAAAAACAAAAATGCTCTTATCACTGGTGGAAGCAGAGGGTTAGGAAAAGCTGCTGCTATTCATCTTGCAAAAGAAGGAGTAAATGTTGCTATATGTGGGAGATCTGAAGAAACTTTAGAGTTGGTAACTAATGAGATAGAAACTTATGGAGTGAATTCTTTTAAGTATGTATGTGATGTGTCTGAGTTAGAAACTATAAATCCTATGTATCAATATTTTGTAAAAGAAATGGGTGAAATTGATATCTTAATTAATAACGTTGGCGGTACTAAATCTAGAGAAAATATTGAAAAAACATCTACAGAAGATTTTATGTCTACTTTTGATATGAATTTGTTTTCGGGTTTTGAATTAATGAAATTAGTCACTCCTTCTATGAAGAATAAAAAGTGGGGAAGAATAATTAATATTGCTTCTATTTGGGGTAGAGAATATGGTGGAAATATTTCTTATATGTCATCTAAAGCCGCATTAATTGCAGCAACAAAACACGCAGCAGTCTCTTTGGCTAGCCAAGGAATTACAGTCAATTCTATTGCGCCAGGATCTATAGAGCATCCAGGTGGAAGCTGGGAGAGGTTTCAAAATGAAAATTCTGAAGAGGTAGTTAATAATTTTATTGCCAATAATTTACCTATGGGGAAATTTGGTTGGCCGGAATCTTTTGGGACTTTAGTTGCTTACCTAAGTTCAGAGGGAGCAGGATTAATTACAGGGTCTTGTGTTGTTATAGATGGCGGTCAAAGTATTTCTATGATTTAGATAAACTGTGTCGAGGGCTTTTGTGATTTAATACTTCAGGATTCACAAGGTTGTCAGGCATTTCTCCTTTTATTACTTTAACTACTTCCATAGCACCTCGTTCTTCTAATTCTAGGGTGCTTTCTTGAGAGAAAAATGCTGTGTGTGGAGTCACAATTAAATTTTCCAATTTTAATAAAGGGTTACTTGGGGTTGGTATATTGTCAATCATAACGTCTATTCCTGCACCAGCTATTTGATTTTCTGTTAAAGCTTTGTACAGAGCTTTTTCATCGATCAGTGCTCCTCTAGCACAATTAATTATAAAAGCATCACTTTTCATGAGATTAAATTCATCAAAACTAATCATTTGGTTTGTAGATGTATTTGAAGGGGCATGAAGAGATACAAAATCTGATTTTTGTAGTAATTCGTTTAATGAAACATTTTGAAAATCACTAGATATGTTTTGTTGGTGATTTGGATCATATACTAAAATATTTAAACCAAAAGCTTTTGCCTTTAAAGCAACAGATTGTCCTATTCGCCCGAACCCTATAATGCCTAATGTTTTGCCTCTAAGTCTCATGATTCTCATAGTTAATTCTAATGAACCCCATCCTGCATGTTTTACAGAATGATTCAATGGGATTATTTTTCTGTTCCAAGTAAGCATTAATGCAAATACATGGTCAGAAACTTCATCTATGCAGTAGTCTGGGACATATGTTACGGCTATCCCTTTTTGAGTAGCTGTAGATACATCAATATTATCTACCCCTACACCAAATCTTCCTATAGCAACACATTTTTTTGCTGATTCAATAACGTTATGGTTTACATTGGCAAAACAAGTTAATATCGCATCACATTCCTTTGCCAAATTTATAAGTGTTTTTTCATCTGTTGATGGGGAAATTACAACATTTGCTCCAGCATCTTCTAGTATTTTTTTTTCTGGTTCAATTGATGGCCAAACATAATCAGTTATGAGTACTGTCCAGTTCATATATTCCTCTAGTTTGTGAAATTTTTGGGCATTGCTTTAAACATACATCCTTCTACAAATATCTCAAAAAAATCTGGAGTTGTTTCAAGCTCAACATGCTGGATATTAGAACAAATTTTTTCTATTCGATCTCTTAATTTGGTAGATTTCAACATTAAAGTAGCACCCTCTAAAGAAGCATTTCCTACCTTTTTAATTTTTTCTGGAGGGAAGTTGGCTATGAACCCTATATCTACAGCGTTTTGTGAATTGATATAGTTGGCAAACCCTCCTGCAAGATACAAGTAATCTATAGAATCTACTGGTAGTCCAAATTTCCGAAGAGTAATGTACTGCCCACAATAATTGGCAGATTTTGCTTGAGCCAATGAGCTGATATCTGCTTTGGAAATTGTCATTTTTCTTGATGAATCAAATTCAAATTCTTGTTTGTTGTCAGATAGAACACCTAAATCATTCATTAAGTTAGATTTTCTTAATTCAGCGAGTAAATCTACCAATCCTGAACCACAAATTCCCTCTGCAGGTTGATTTCCTATTGTCTCAGATATTACTGATCCATTTATTATTTCTAATTTTTCTACTGCACCATCATATCCTGGCATCCCATATTTGACCTCACCACCTTCAAAAGCCGGTCCAGCTGGACAAGATGAAGCATACATTTTATTGTGATTTCCGATTATTACTTCAGTATTAGTCCCAACATCAACTAGCATAATATTTGAGTCACTTTCGTCAATTTGAATAGTTAAAAGATCTGCTGCTATGTCTGAACCAATATGTGAGCTGATTAAGGGGCCACTATAAACTCTTGCTTTAGGAAAAATTCGTATACCTAATGTTTCTGCTGATTGTTCAATAGATGTGTTTGTACGATTTCCATTTTCAAAATCAGTTTGAATGATAGATTTATATGGTTTTTGTCCCACTGGTTCAACATTTATTCCGAATAGAATATCCCTCATAGTGGTATTACCCACTAATACACAATCATAAATTTGCCTTCTATGAGCACTAATGTTTTTGCACATTTCTCCAATTTCAAAATTAATGGCAGCAACTAACACGTTTTGTAATTCACCTTGATTTTCGCCACTATCATAAGAAATTCTATTCATTACATCAGATCCTCCAAAACGTTGAGGGTTTTCAAAAGAAGAAGTGATTAGAGGTTTCATGTTTTCTAGATCAACTATTTTCAGTACTACAGTAGTTGTGCCTATATCGCCAGATAATCCTAAAATTTTACCTCTATATGTATCTGAATCGATTTCATCAATAAATACTCTGCCATTTTTTATGGTCACCTTAGGAGAAGATTCAATATGTCTAGGAATTGATTTTGTTAGAATTCTTGGCTGTCTTCTTAGAGTGGAAAATTCAACTACAGAATCTAAATCTTGAACAGTTGCTTGGCATGCTAATCTGTATCCCTCTTTTAGAAAATCCTCTGATTCAGATAGAGGGCTTAATGCATCTTTGCCATTTTTGATATGCACAATGCATTCATGACATGAGCCATTCCTGCTACATGCTGTAGGGACTCTTATTTTAAGAAAATCTGCATAATCAAAAATTGTTTTGTTAGGCAAAGATTCATGTTTGAACCCATCAGAAAATACAGGGGACATTCTATGAATCCCATGCAGATCTGTAATCTAAATCATCGCTACCTGTGCACAAGTATAGCCCTTGAATTTCATCTGTCCTATTTTGGTTTCTACATCCAAATTTTGCTGTGCATCTGCCTGATACATTTTTGTACGGGCATCTCCACTTAGAAATTTCTGTGACTGTTGAAGATATGTCTCTAAAAATGAGATCTAACTTTGAAAGGCTTTTATAGTATTTGTCTTTGTCAATTTGATCCATTTAATTCTCGTTTTCTACAAATTGTTTAGCTAAATCAACACATGAAATGGCATCTTTTCCAAATCCGTCTGCTCCCATTTCATCTGCAAACTCTTGTGATAAAGGGGCTCCTCCAACCATAATTTTTACAAGGTCTCTCATTTCAACTTCTTCAAAAGAACTAATGGTTTTTCCCATATTTGGCATTGTTGTTGTTAATAATGCAGACATACCTAATATTTCTGCATTATGTTCTTCTACTGCTTCTATAAATTCTTCTGAAGATGTATCAACACCTAAATCTATTACTGTAAATCCAGCTCCTCTAAGCATCATGATACAAAGATTTTTGCCTATATCGTGTAGGTCTCCTTTTACAGTTCCCATGATCACTTTACCTATGGGCTCGATGCCAGAAGCTGATAAAATGGGTTCAATATGTACCATTCCTGCTTTCATCGCTCTTGCAGCAACAAGGACCTCTGGAACAAAAATTAAGTTATCTCGAAATTTAATTCCAACTATAGCCATTCCAGCTATTAAACCTTGGTCTAATATAGTATTAGCGTCAAAACCATTTTCAAGAGCTTGTTTTGTTAACTCGTCCACTTGAATATTATTTCCTTGAATTAAATTCACAGAAATTTCTTGCATTAAACTATCGGCGTTATCCCATAATTTTCTGATGTGAGCTTTTTCTTGAGAATTAGCGACGTTATCTAATTCATTTTCTAATGTTTGGTTCGTAATAGGCATGAAAACTCTTTTTTTTTATAAAGCTAATTATACGATGATTTTTTGTTAAGAATGTTTTTTTTGAGTCCATTCAATTATTGCTTCAGGAATTGCCATAAGATTTTGTATTTTTGTAGACAAAGGAACAGCACATTCAGGCCCTATCATTTGCACTCCTGCGTCTAAGCACTTGAAAACTTCTTCTTTGACTGTAGTAGGATCTTTGGCATATAAAGTTTCTGGATTATTAATATTACCTACTAGTTTAATTTTTCCGTTAACGGCTTCCATTGATTCAAATGGATCATTTTTAGAATCAAAATGGAAAGCAGACATTCCAGTTTCAGAAATATATGGCATTCGATCTACAGTTTGTCCACAAATATGTAGGATTAGTGGTACTGGCAAAGCTTCTACCATTTCTTGGTGAATTTCTAGAAGGAAATTTTTGTAATACTGTCCACTTACTAAATCGCCGGTAGCATGGTCAGGGAAAGTTAGTGCATCAGCTCCGGCATCTATTTGAGCTTCACCAAACAAGACTGAGATTTCTTTTAGCTTTTCTAGGCATAAAATGGTTTCTTCTGGATTATCAATAGTACCTAATAAAAAATTTTCTACCCCAAATACATGGTAAGCCAATGTCCATGGGCCCATGGTTTTGCCAATAATTGCTACAGAATCACCAAATTCTTGTTTCAGTAGCTTGATAGAGCCAGTGATGGCTTGAACATCTCTATGGTTTAGAAAATTTTTTGGTATTTTGATATCAGCAGATGAATTCCAAATAGGGTTAGACATTCTTACTGTTGGCCAGTTATCTTTTTCTTCCCATTGCATATCACATCCTAATGCGGATGATTCTTGAATGATACTAAAATAAGGTGAAATTGAATCAAATCCCAATTGAGTATGCCCTGTAGCAGCTAGTCTTGCGGCTAATTCAGGGTTTTGGCAGGCATCTGGAAAAGGGGAATCAACAAAATCCATTAATTCAACTGTAGCAACATTTGTTGGGTTAACAGCAGGAGCTCTATCAACGGGCATTCCGTTTAATGCATTCATGACCCTTTGTTTTGAAGATAGTGATGATGAGATCATTTTATACCCAATTTATGTTTGGCTGAATCCTAATGTGCTAGTAGTCATTTGTCCACGTTGAGATTCAGCTTCCAACATGGCTTCTATACTTGTTAAATTTCTTGAATACGGTAATAACATTTTGATGAGTTTGTCATGGTTTTTACCGCAAGAAAAAGACAAGCTATTATTCTCGTCTAAATGTAATCCTCCATATTTTACAAAACCAGCATTGATCATCCTAAGGCGGATTTTTGCTTTTGTATCATCAGAATTTAAATTTACGCGATATACATTATTAATATTTTCAACTGTGATTTGAAATGGTGATTTAGAATCTTTAATTTGAATTTGATTGTCTGAAAATTTGTAATCTGATGGTTTGGATACAACTTGTGCAAAGAGAAATTTTAAAGGTTGGATATGATTAGATCCGCATTCAAAGAATAATTGATTTGATGAATTTTCTAGTAATTTTAGTCCTAATAATTTTTCAAATTGCTCACATATAGACAAAATCCTAGAGCTTGTTTCTGGTAAATGGCTAAATGACCATATTGTGTAAGTAGATTCTTTTAAATATAAACCAACTGAAATGTCATTAAATTGTTTGTCTATTGGAAACAAAGAAACACAGTCACCAAAATATTCAGTGATTTGTGAAGGGGTTGGGTTAATTTTATTTGTTGATTGCATGAGAAAGTGCTTTGATATGTTCAGGGCTAGTTCCGCAACATCCCCCAATGATATTTACTCCCACATCTTTTAGTTTCATAAATTGTTCAGCCATAAATTCGGGGCTTTCAGGGTAAAGAATTTCCCCGGAGACTAATGATGGTATACCTGCATTACAACTTACCATCATAGGTTTATCTGTAGAGTCACGCATTTTAGAGGAAATTTCTATCATTCTTTCAATTCCATTTCCACAATTTGCTCCTATTACTTGTGCCCCAGATTGTTCTAGCCTTTTGGCAGCATCTTCAGGAGTAACTCCCATCATTGTGAAAAATCCTCTAGGACCTAGGTCAAAAGTCATTGTAGCCATAGCAAGCATGTTAGTATTTTCTCTCACTGCCTGAATAGCTATAGATGTTTCGTCTACATCTAGCATTGTTTCAATTACTACACAATCTGCACCGCCTGCTTCTAAAGCTAAAGCTTGATTCTTAAATGAATCATACATTTCTTGATTTGAAATTAACCCCAAAGGAACTAAAAACTCTCCTGTGGGTCCTAATGAGCCACACACAAAACCATTTTTGGGAGCTTGGCTTTTTGCAAGTTCAGCAGCTAATTTGTTGAATTTGAAAACTGATTCTTCAAATCCGTAATGTTTTTGTCTGAATACTGATCCTCCAAATGAGTTTGTTAAAACCATGTCAGAGCCAGCTTCAAAATATTCTCTAGCCATTTTTTTGATTACTTCAGGATGAGAGACATTAAATTCTTCGGGACATCCTCCAGGTTCTAATCCGTTTTTTTGCAGGTATGTACCTGTTCCTCCATCAGAAATGATAGTTTCACCTTCATAGATTCTATTTAAAAGTTCTTGAGATTTGTCAGATAGGTTTGTCATGATTTATCCACTTTTCAATTGACCCGGGAGATTCATTTCGGCTTCCATTTTTAATTTGATCTCTGATTTTTGATACAAAATTATCTGGTACCCCTTCATTGTAATATTTGGTTAGTTTATCAATTGCTATTTCTAATGTCATATTACTTTTAGATTCTATCCATTGCCATCCATCCAAATATGCATCTGTTCCCATACTACCGTCAAACATTGCAATAGAATCAACAGCTTGTTGAAACCTTTGATCTAGTTCAACAGAACGTTTAATAGAAGAGTCTTCCACTAATATTTGAACAGGAATCTCTTTCCAGTACATTATTTTAATATTTATCATTGTTTTTACATCTTTTTAGGGGCTGATATTCCCATTAAATCTAAACATTTTTTTAAAACTATTCTTGTTGCGTCAACAAGTTGCAGTCTTGCATTAGTTAGTTCAAATTCTGTTGGATCGTCTGAAATTACTCTGCAATGTTGATAAAAAGTATGAAAATCAGAGGCAAGATCAGTAGAGTAATGAGCAAGATGGTGAGGCTCTAAAGTTTTTATTACTACTTTTATCATTTCATGAAAATCTAGCATTTTGTGAATCAATGAAATTTCGAAACTTGAATTTAATTCACCTAAATTTGAAGGATTTAGGTTGTGTCCAATGTTTTTAGCATTTTCAAGTATTCCACATGTACGCGCATGAGCGTATTGGACGGAATAAACTGGATTTTCAGAAGACTGAGAGGTTGCTAAATCTAAATCAAATTCTAATTGACTATCAGGGGATCTGTATAGAAACATGAATCTACACGCGTCTGCACCAATTTCATCAACTAAGTCACTTAGAGGTATTGCTGTTCCAAGTCTTTTAGATAATTTTTCTGAAATTTCTCCTTTTTTGAAGCGAACCATTTGTACAAGTATAAATTTTAAATTTTTTGTATCTATGTTTAAAGCAGTTAACGCAGAATTTAGCCTTGGAATTTGTCCTTGATGGTCAGCTCCCCAGACATTTATGACTTGATCAAAATTTCTTATTGAGAATTTATCAAAATGATATGCGATGTCGGTAGAAAAATAGGTAGGTGTAGAGTCACTTCTAAGAATTACATTGTCTTTTTCTTGCCCAAGTTTAGTAGTCTCAAGCCATTTTGCGCCGTCTCTGTCTATTAAAAGGTTTTGTTTTTCAAATTGATCTAAACATTTTTGGAATTGACCATTATTAAATAAACTTTTTTCACTAAACCAATTATCAAAATGTATCCCTAGTTCAGATAAAGAATTGGAAATTTTAGTCACAATTATATTATGAGCTATTGATTCAAGTTCATCATTTAAATTCCCATGAAGAAACTTGTCAAAATGATCATTTTTTATTTGCTGAGCTACATCAATAATATCCTCTCCTGTATAAGAGTCTTCAGGGAGTTCTGTATTTATATTGAATAATTGTTGATATCGGATTTTTACTGATTCATTAAATTTTTCTATCTGTTTACCTGAATCATTTAGGTAATATTCATCAATTACATTGAACATGTTTTTACTTAGTACATTGGAAATTGTATCCCCTATGACTGCTCCTCTAGCATGGCCTATGTGTAAAACTCCAGTTGGGTTTACGCTCACATATTCGACTTGAACATTGGAGTTGTTTCCTATGTTTGAATCCCCAAAACTAGATGAAGCTTCTCTGATTTCATTGACTTGAGATTGAAGCCATTGTTTATTAATTACTAAGTTTATAAAGCCTGGCGCAGTCACTTTGTAACTTTCAATTAAGTTGTTATTGTCTATGAAACTTGAAATTGTTTGAGCTATTTCTACTGGTGAAGCCGCATATTCTTTAGATAAATGAAATGCAATATTTGTAGAAAAATCGCCATAAGATCTATTCTTTGGTCTTTCAATGGTTACTTTTAGGTTTTTAGATAATTTTTTGCCTTGTGTTTCAATGAATTTATCTAATGCCGTTTTTATTTGATTTTCTAAAGTAACGACTATATTTTTCAATTTTTGCTCATTTAATGATGTTAATAGGGTTTATAGAAGTTTTATTTTTAACAACTCCAACTACTGAAACATCCTGTTCATATATTTCACATTCCTTAATAAATTGGTCAAGTTTTTCTTGAGGGACAGATATCAATAATCCTCCAGAAGTTTGGGCATCACAAAGAAGTATTTTTTCTTCTTCTGTAATTTTATTACCCCAATCAATAATTTTGTCTATTGATTCAAGATTTCTGATAGTACCTCCAGGAACTATTCCTTGATTTATCAAATTCCAAGTACCATCTATTACAGGAATATTATTCATGTTGATTTCAAAATTTATTGAATCGTTAGAAGCCATTTCTTTTAAGTGCCCTAGTAACCCGAATCCAGTAATATCAGAGCAGGCGTTAACCCCAACTTTAGTCATGATTTCTGAAGCTTGTTTATTTAATTTAGCCATATTTTGGGTAGCTATATTTAAAGTTTCTTGAGATATTTTGTTTTGTTTGGCAGCAGTTGTGATTATCCCAGTGCCTAAAGGTTTTGTTAAAATCAAATGATCACCCGGTCGAGCACCAATGTTCGTTACTTGATGTCCGGGTTTTATTATTCCTGTAACTGCTAGACCATATTTAGGTTCAGCATCATTAATAGTATGACCTCCTACAATCAAAGTGTTTGCTTCTTTGGCTTTGTCTACTCCACCTTTTAGAATCTCTGAAAGGATAGAAAAATCTAAATCTGAAGGGAATCCAACTATGTTTAAAGCAATTAAAGGTGTTCCTCCCATCGCATATACATCACTTAAAGAATTCGATGCTGAAATGGCTCCAAACAAATAAGGGTCGTCTACTATTGGAGGAAAGAAGTCAACAGTAGATACTAAAGCTGTATCTTCGTTTATTTTGTATACAGCGGCATCGTCACTAGTAGAGGAACCTACTAGTAGTCTAGGGTCAGTGATCGTTGGTAGCTGGCTCAAAACTTGTTCCAGGTCTTTTGGACTTAATTTGGACGCTCAACCTGCGCAAGATGCTAAGGATGTAAGACTCGGAACGTCATGATTATGGTCATTCATTTTGGACTCTTTTAGTTCTTGGTTTTTTATTTCTGTCAATAATAGCGTCAGCTTTAATTCCAGTTTTAATTCTTCGCATTTCATCTTCTAGATATTTAAAATCTCTTTGTGGAAGTAAATGAAGTGTGTCCCAAAATGCTAAAGGCCATTTTTCGGGAGCCCATTTTTTAACATACTCTAAAGATGCCCCAACTTGTAATCCTTGAATAAATTCTGATTGATCTAAAATATAATTAGGTTTTAAATTTATTCGGATTTTGTATTCGTCAGGATTACCTTCTGTAGGCCAAATTTCTGATGTGTCTTCGAAATATTTTGAAGAAATAGTTGCAGATGCTGTCCAAATCATTTCAGATCTTTCGTAAAATAATACTCGATCATTGGGTTGCATTCTTTGAGCCCGTTTTTTGTATTTGGGGCTCATTCCAAAAATAGAGTAACCTTTTTCACGGGTAATTTGAGCATTTTCTGTTGTTTCTACAAACATCCAATAATTTGATGCCATATAAAATCCTTTATTTGGGTACAATGATTTTAACATTTAAACTGCCTATAAAATCATTTTAAAGGTAATGATATATAAGAGATAATTAATTAGATGATTGATTCAAAGAAAAAAGTTGCAATAATATTAGCTGCTGGAAAAAGTGCTAGATTTGGTGACATTGACAAAATGTTGTATCAAATTGATTCTCAAGCTGTAGTTACAATGAGTGTTAGAACTTTTTTTGATTCAAATCTTTTTGATAAAATTGTAGTAGTTGCGAATGAAAGCAATTTTAATGAAATTCTACAATTGATGACAAATATTTCCAAGGAAATTGAAGTGATAAAAGGTGGTGATCGTAGGCAAGATTCTGTGAAATCCGCTTTAAATTTTCTTGGCGACGCTTATGATCATTTAGCTATTCATGATGGGGCTAGGCCATTTGTTTCAGATTTAATGATTCATAAAGGATTAGAATTACTAAAAGATTTTGATTCTGCAATTCCAGGTTATCCGATTACAGATACAATCAAATTAGTTGAAGATGAAATTGTCATTAAAAATATAGACAGGCAAAAATTATTTTTAGTACAGACTCCTCAATTTTTTTTGTATAAAAAAATGTTTCTAGCGTATCAAAATTTTGAAAATGAAGTGACTGATGACGCATCTTTATTTGAGTACTTTGGATACACGGTCACTGTTTTTCAAGGGGAAAAAATGAATTGGAAGCTTACAAATGAAAATGATTTGGGGATTTTTGAAAAATTTTATGATATGAAACTTGAAAAATAATATGATTAGAACAGGTATAGGTTTTGATACTCATAGATTTTCTCCGGGGATCCCCTTGTTTTTAGGAGGAATAAATATTCCATTTGATTTTGGTCTTTTGGGATATAGTGATGGTGATGTTTTGATACATTCTGTAATCGATAGTATTTTGGGAGCTTGCTCTTTGGGGGATATTGGTGATTATTTTCCGTCTGGTGATTCGGATTTTGAGAATATTTCTAGTTTAATTTTGCTAGAGAAAACAAATGAGATTATTAAAAAATCAAGTTGGGATATTGTGAATATCGATGCTACAATCGTTGCCGAAAAACCTAGACTTAAGAAATTTGTTGGAGAAATGGAGAATTCGCTTTCAATTATTTTGAAAATATCATTGGATCAAATCAATATAAAATCTACTTCAACTGATGGCTTAGGGATGATTGGAAAGGGTGAAGGGATTTCAGTACTTTCTATAGCGACAGTTCAGAAATAAAATGAGAATTTACAACGCACTTTCAAAACAAACTCAAGATTTTAATGTGTCAAATGATACTGTAAATATGTATGTCTGCGGAATTACTCCTTATGACTCAGCTCATCTTGGCCATGCAATGTCAGCTGTTGTATTTGACATGATTCGTAGATATTTTGAATTCAAGGGATTTAATGTGAATTATATCCAAAACTTTACTGATGTTGATGACAAGATGATTAACGCAGCTAATCTCCAAAATATAGATGTGTCTGAATTGGCAGAAAAAAATATCGCTGAATATTTAGATGAATTGAAAAGTTTAAATGTCAAAGTAGCTACCAAGTATCCAAAAGCCACTGAAGAAATTCCTGCAATCATAGAATTGATTTCACAATTGATTGAAAATAATTTCGCTTATGAAATTGATGGAGATGTTTATTTTAGGGTTAATTCAGATGAAGATTACGGGAAATTAAGTAATAGAAAGATCCAAGATTTGTTAGCTGGTGCTAGATTAGAAATCGATGAAAATAAAGAATTTCCTGCTGACTTTGCCTTATGGAAAAAACACAAATCAGGAGAACCTTTTTGGTCCAGTCCTTGGGGTAATGGTCGACCAGGTTGGCATATTGAATGTAGTGCTATGGCTTTGAAATATTTGGGAGATTCTATTGACATACATGGAGGTGGAATCGACTTGGTTTTT
>CETB01171553.1_pt1 | contig 25263 bp, 22 predicted proteins | sample 356381 | NCBI WGS metagenome assembly CETB01 (sample SAMEA2622545, study PRJEB7988) | marine metagenome | biome: marine biome (ENVO:00000447); feature: deep chlorophyll maximum layer (ENVO:xxxxxxxx); material: "saline water (ENVO:00002010), including plankton (ENVO:xxxxxxxx)" | depth 155 m | reverse complement strand
AAAAGTGATATTGCGCAAAAAGCAATTGAAAAGTTTCTTGGAAGATTAAGAGCAGGGCAGCGTAGACAATTAGGTCTTTTTTCTACACCCGAAGGCTTTGGAACCTTCTATAATTTGTTTGTCCGAGAAGGTCACAAGGAAGACCGAGCACTCTACAAAGCTCGTACAAAAGATAATCCTTATCTTCCTGATGATTTTCTTCAAGCATTACTTGACAATTATCCAGCTTCTTTAGTTAAAGCCTATACAGAAGGCGAGTTTTGTAATCTTCAAACGGGCGCAGTTTATGACCGTTTTGATCGAACAAAACATGTAACTGAAGATATGCCTGACCACTCAGAAGAAATTATTAGAGTTGGTTGTGATTTTAACGTTGGAAACTGCAATGCAGCTATTGGAGTAATTAGCAAAGGGCATTTATACATTTTTGATGAGATTGGAGGAGCACATGACACAGATTCAATGGCTGACCAATTACGAGAAAAATTTCCACACAGTACGATTTATGCATATCCAGACGCTTCAGGTGGAAACAGAAGTACAAATGCTGCAAAGACCGACATCCAACTTTTGCAGCAAAGACGGATTACAAACTTATCAGGTTCAAGCAATCCTTACGTCCGAGATAGAGTCGCAGCAGTTCAAGCAATGTTGTGCAATGGAAAAGATGAAGTAAGATTGCATATTCATCCTCGTTGTAAAAAAACAATTGAGTCTTTAGAGCTTCAAGCTTATGCAGAGGATGGCACACCAGATAAAACGCAAAACTTAGATCACATGGCTGATTCGCTTGGTTATTTAATATGGAAAGAGTTCAATCCATTACACATGCACTCTGGTCGTGGTACTGGAATTAGGATTTACTAGAACTCTTGTTTAAACTGTTTACATAACCAAAGAGGTTCATCGTGTATAGCGGCTACAACTTTTATAAAAGAGAACAAGCTGGAGCAACAGCAGATATTTCAGATCCAAATGCTGCATGGCAAAACATGGAGCCTCATTGGGCATTAATTGAAGATTTAATGGGCGGGTCTTATGAAATGAGAAGAAAGCACAGAAGATATTTGCCTCAAGAACCGCGTGAATTAGATGAAGCTTATGACAACAGACTTGCTCGTTCAGTTTGTCAACCTTATTACCAACGACTTGAAAGAATGTTGGCTGGAATGTTAACAAGAAAACCAGTCAGATTGAATGATGTTCCTGATGTTATTCGTGAGCAATTATTTGATGTAGACCTTCAAGGAAACGACTTAAATATTTGGACATACGAGACTGCAAGAAAGATGATTCGTTATGGGCATTGTGGTGTTTTAGTTGATGCTCCTGCTGATGCAAATGGTCGTCCTTATTGGGTTACATATACACCACGAGAAATTTTAGGTTGGAGAACAGAATTAAAAGATGGACAACAAAAATTTACTCAACTTAGGTTGTTAGAAAAAGTAGTTGAACCTGAAGGAAAATATGGTGAAGAAATTATTGAACAAATACGTTTGTTAACACCAGGAGCTTTTGAAATTCATCGCCGAAATAGTGACGGTGACTTTCAATTATTTGATGAAGGAACTACAACTTTATCTGAGATTCCTTTCTCTGTTGCTTATTCCAACAGGATTAATATTTTAGAATCACGTCCTCCTATGGAAGATATTGCCGAACTTAATTTAAAGGCATATCAATGTGGCTCTGACCTTAGTAACCAATTACATATAAGCAGTGTTCCAATGCTGGCTTTTTATGGATACCCACAAACTTCTGAGGAAGTTAGTGCAGGTCCAGGTGAAGCAATAGCTTTTCCTGCTGATGGTAAAGCTGAATACATAGAACCAAGTGGAAAAAGTTTTGATGCTCAATATAAACAACTAGACCGAATAGCAGATCAAATTAACGAACTTGGCCTTGCATCAATATTGGGGCAAAAATTATCGGCAGAAACAGCAGAAGCAAAGCGAATAGATAGATCGCAAGGCGATAGCACGATGCAGGTGGTCGCACAACAGATGCAAGACATGATAGATAACTCTTTAGTATTCCATGCACAGTATTTAGGCAATAATGCAGCAGGTAGTAGTTTTGTTAATCGTGACTTCTTGGCGGCTCGTTTAGAACCTCAAGAAATTGGTAGCTTGTTGCAACTTTATACGGCTGGAACAATTACACAAGAAACGTTGTTGAAGCAATTACACGAAGGAGAAGTGCTTGGCGATGAGTTTGACGTTGAGGAAGAGTTGGAGGCAACGCAACAGGCATCATTAATTGAAATGGAACAACCTCAAATTGAAGAAGAGGAAATAGAAGAAGAACCAGAAGATGCAAATGACGAGGCCGAATAAATGTCAACTACTGTTCCTGTTGGGGATGGAATACCTGCTGCGTTTTACCGCAATGCAATAGATCTAAATCGTTTTAGTAATAGTGTTTCTAAAAAGCTTGTTACTTCATATAACAATGTAATTCTTAAGGCTGTTGAACAATTAGAAAAAATAGAAAAGCAACCATTAAATGAACGCCCTGCTTATAAAACAGCAAGATTAAGAGCATTAATTAAACAAACAAAAGAGAGCTTAAACACATGGGCGGATGGAAGTGTTCAAGAATTAATTAGTGAACTAGAAGGTGTTGCAAATGTTCAAGCAGGTTTTATTGAAAAACAAATAAAAAATTCAATTCCTAAAGGGATGACAGAAAAAATTGTAAATGAAATTGGATATTCTGTAAGGTCTGTTGCTGTTAGTCCGTCATTTGCTAAGTCTGTTGTAAATACAGATCCAACAGCTTTAAACCTTTCTGTTTTAAGAAGTGATTTAGCAGGAGCAAAAGCACCACAAGGAACTTTTAAATTAACAGCAAAAGAAGGACAAACAATAACTTTACCTAATGGAAATACTGTTAAAAAGTCATTTCGTGAGTTAGCAGCAGCAGAAGCAAAACGATTAAATCAAGTTGTTAGAACTGGTCTTTTGTCTGGAAATACAACGCCTGAAATTGTTAAAGAGTTAGTAGGAAACTTACAAAAAGATCAAAAAGGTAGTTTAAGTCAGTTACTTGCACAAGGAGGAGCCGTAACAAAAAGAGCAAATAGTCAAGTCACAACAATTGTTAGAACAACTGTTAATCAAGTTACAAATACAGCAAGCCAAGCTGTTTATAAAGCCAATCCTGATGTGACTGAAGAATATCGTTATGTAGCTACTTTAGATTCAAGAACTTCTCCTGTTTGTAGAGATTTAGATGGTCAAGTTTTTAAATACAATCAAGGTCCAGTGCCTCCTCAGCATTTTGGTTGTAGGTCTACAACTGTTGCTGTTGTTAATTATAAAAAATGGGGATTTACTCCACCGCCTGTAGGGAAAAGAGCAAGTGCAGATGGTCCTGTTCCTGCTAATACAACTTATGGAAAATGGTTATATGGTGAACGTGTAAAAGGATCAAAATTTAAACCTGGCAAAGAACAGATTGCAGCATTAGGAGAACAAAAAGCAAAATATTTTAATCGCTTGTCTAACAAATATGGTCCCGACCAAGCATTAAAGAAATTAATTAGAGAAGACAATACAGAAGTTTCTTTGGCTCAATTGCAAAAGAGATATGGAAATCCAGAAGATATAAAACTAAAAACAAAAACCAAACCAAAAGCACTTGTAATAGATGAATCCTATAAAAATGAAATAAAAAACTTTAGTAAAAATGAATTAACAAATATTAAAACATTTTTAGAACAATCTATACAAACAAGCACAAAAGGATCGAAACAATACAATCAATCTTTATCTGAATTAAATGCAGTTAATTCCGTATTGAAAACTAAAAAACCTATTAAACTTGTACCTATAACACCTGAACAAAAACAATTAATAGAAAAAGAAATCAAATCAAACCTTAAAAAGACTGCCGTATCTGAAGTTGCAAGCTTTAGTAAGCTTTCTCAAGTAGATCAAGATGAAATTAATTTCTTAAAAGGTTTAAAGCTTGACAGTAAAGATAAAAAAACATATTGGGAAGGGTTTAAATCTTTAGGACTTAATCAAAAATACATTCCTAAAGGTCAAGCAAAAACAATTACTCCTAAACAATTAGCAAGAAGAATTGAAGATGCTAAAATTGCTAAATTACAAACTAAATTTGATAAAGCAGCACAAAAAGCATTAGAGCCTAAAAAAGTTATTCAACGTGACATTAGAAGATGGGATGATCCTAGTTTGCTTGATAGAAATCTTGCAATTGAATCAAATAAAAGTTCTGTTCGGAAACAATCTGCTAAAGGAAAGAAAACAACAAGAGATTTATTTTTCAAACCTAATGCTGAAGATGTTGGCTTAACAAAAGCGCAATATACAAAAACTCAAGAACTAATAGGTGAATGGGCTGGAAAAGATTATCAAGAACTTCGTGGTGTTCAAATTCAACAAGCAAAAGCTGTTGGAGCACAATTAAATCCTGGACAAGTTCAAACCTTAAAAAGGTTTAAAACTAGAACTGAATTAGGAAAAACAAAAGCAAAAGCATCTTCTATCCAAAGTACATGGGCTAGAGATGCCGACAAAATGGAAGACTTTATTTCTAAAAATCCAAAGTGGAAGGGATTACCAGAAGACTTATTACCAAATCAAATTGAACCTGATGGAACTATTTTTAGAGGTATGGCTTTTGATGATTTCAAAGTTGTTGAATCAGTTATTGATTCATATAAAAATGGAGATCCTAGTTTAGCAATGGAAAGTTGGTCTGCTTCAAGACGAGTTGCTGGTGATTTTATGTCAAATGAATTAAAAAATAATCAAGTTCTTATTAAGCAAGTAAATAAATATGGAACATCTATTGAACCTTGGAATGGATTAGGAGAAAGAGAAATCCTTCAACCTAGAGGTGTTCGTTACAAAGTCCAATCTGTAAAAACAACAGAATTTGAAGAAATGGGAGAAGAATTTACTTTTACAGAAATTATTTTACAAGCTCTTTAAAAAGAAGCTTCAGGAGGTCTTTTTGATGCACGAATAACTTTAACTCCATTTTTTTCCATATCTTTCAAAATTTCCTTTTTTGTTCTTTTATCTTCTGTGTCAACAGAATAGCCAATATTTACATCTGTAAAACGGCTTGAGTCACGTTTTTCTTTTGCCATTAGTTTTTCTCTATCTTAATAAGATTAGTGACTTTTGCAAATGCAGTTGCTACGCTAGCTCACAAAACTTGTGGTTTTTATGCCTGACGAAACAACTGCTCCTGTGGAGCAAGCTGTTGATTCTGAAAAAGAGAATCTTAAAGCCGAACTAGATGCAATGCGTAAAAAAAACGCTGAGCTTTTAGATGATTACAAAAAAGCAAGAGAAAAAGCAAAAGCTGTTCCTCCTGATGTTGATGTTCAAGCCTTAATTGATTTTAAAAACAATGCTGAACAACTTGAACTTGAAAAACAAGGAAAATATACAGAAGCCAGATCAAAACTTGAGGAACAATACAGAGAAAGATCAGCCGAAAAAGATAAAAAAATTACAGAACTTGAAACAAAAGTTCGAGAGCTGGAACTTATTTCCCCCGCCTTACAAACCTTGGCGGAAATAGTACATGATCCAACTTTAGTCTTAAATAATTTCTTGCCTAAAGACAAAATTGAAGTTGATAATGGTGTTCCTGTTGTTGTTGATGGATACGAAAGAACACCTGTTAATGAGTGGGCAAAAGGAAAGTTGCCTGATTACATTTTAAAACAACCAAAACCGCAAGGTAGTGGTGCTCCTGCTGGTCGATCTAGTGGAGGGGAAATTCCTGCTGGAACTAAAAATCCATTTGCACAAGAAAGTTTTAATATTACAGAGCAAATGAGGCTATACAGAACAGATAAAGATCTATATGATCGCTTGAAAAACTCAGTTAAACGCTAATATATTTGCATAAGGCAAAGTTGTGCTGAGCCGTAAGGGTTTGTGACCCACACCGTAAAACTAATTTCTTGTAATTTTTATGGCCACCGTAAGGTCGGACGTAATCATTCCTGAGGTCTTTACGCCGTATTTGATTGAGCAAACAACTCAGCGTGATGCCTTTTTGGCTAGCGGTGTGGTTCAACCAATGGCTGAGCTTAATGCGACTGAAGGTGGTGATTTTGTTAACGTTCCATTCTGGAAAGCAAACCTTTCTGGAGATTTTGAAGTTCTAAGTGATAGCACTTCTTTAACACCTGGAAAAATTCAGGCTGATAAGCAGATTTCTGTGATTCTTCATAGAGGTCGTGCATGGGAAGCAAGAGACTTGGCTGCTTTAGCTGCTGGATCTGATCCTATGGCTGCTATTGGTTCAAAAGTTGGTGCTTATATTGCTAACCAAAGACAAAAAGATTTACTTTCAGTTCTTTCTGGAGTTTTTGGTTCAATTAATGCAAATGACAGTAATTCTGCTTTATTTGCTAATTGCATTGACTCAGAAAGTGGTGACACTCCAACAGCTTTAAGTCCAAAGCATGTTGCAAAAGCAAAATCAATTCTTGGTGATGCTGGTGATCAACTTTCTGCTGTTTGTATGCACTCAAAAGTGTATTACGACTTAGTAGAACGTAAGTTAGTTGACTATGTTCTTGCCTCTGACACAAACGCAACTGCAACTGCTTCTGGTGGTTCTATTGCTCCTGCTTATGGCGGCAATGGCTCGGTTCCTACATATTGCGGGCTTCGAGTTATCGTTTCTGATGACGTTGCAACTACTGGTTCTGGTGCTTCTACCGAGTACTCAACCTACTTCTTTACACCTGGATCAATTGCATCTGGTGAGCAAGCAGGTTTAAGCACAGAAACTGATAGAGATATTCTTGCTAAATCAGACGCTATGGCTGTTGATTTGCATTACACATATCACACTGTTGGGACTAAGTGGGCAGTAACTACTGTTAACCCAACTCGTGCTCAACTAGAAACAGTAGGCAACTGGTCGAAGGTCTACGAGCAAAAGAATATCGGAATCGTTAGAGCAACTAACGTATCCAATCAGGATTAGAGGTAAAAACTAATGCCATCTAAATTTGAAGTTACTGCTGGTAAGGCCGTTGGTCCTACTACTGGTGGAACTGTTACTCAAGCGACTAACAAAACAACTGGAGTCACACTCAATACTGAGTCAGGCCAGATCACAATGAACAATGCTGCTCTTGGTGACGGAGCAGAAGCCACTTTCACAGTTACTAATGACCGTGTAGCTGCAACTGATGTTCCTTATGCCTGTCATGGGTCTGCTGGAACTGCTGGTGCATACACAGTTAATGTTTCTGCTGTAGCGGCTGGTTCTTTTAAAGTTACTGTTGGAAATGTTTCCGGCGGTTCTTTAAGCCAAGCAATTGTCATTAACTTCGTACTCTTAAAGGGTGCATCTAGCTAATGGGAATGTTCGCATTTAGGCGGATGAAAGAAAGAGAGGCTGCCGAAAAAGCGGCCTCTATTTCTGTTGAAACTCCTAAACCAAAGCCCAAAAAAAAGCGTAAAACTAAAGTTTCTTCTAATGGCAATAACGATAGTAGCGACAGCAGGAGCAGCTAACGCAAACAGTTATTTAAGTCTTTCTGATACACAAGATCTTATTGATGGTCTGATGGAAGATGATGATGTTGTTGCTTGGGGAACTGCTACAACTGACCAAAAAAATAGAGCTTTATATTCAGCAACTCAACGGATTGACCGTGAAAGATTTTTAGGTGCAAGGGCAACAGATACACAAGCTTTGCAATGGCCTCGAACAGGAGTAAGAAAACCTGATACTTATATCAATACTTATGCAACTGGTTTTCCTTTTCGTATAACAACAGATTATTTTACAGACACAGAAATTCCAGACCAAATAAAAAAAGCATTAGCAGTTTTAGCTGTTTATTTGAATAACAATAAAGATGGTTTAGGACTTAGTGGATTAGAAGATTATCAGAACATTAAAGTTGGATCTTTGGATGCAACTCCTAATAATTATGGTGCTGTTGGTGCTGATCGTGTCCCACCAATGTTTGAAAGATACTTCACAGGCATTAGAATTAGTGGACCTGGAAACATTGCTGTAAAAAGAAGCTAATGGGAATCTCTTATCCTGCTGCAATCATCATCACAGATACAAACGCCCATACTGGGAGGTTTGGAAAAATTACTTGTTTAACAGATTCAACTGTTACTTTAGTTTCTTCAAATGTCACTAAAAATGGTTCTTCGACTGTTTCTGGAATTGATTTAAAAGCAAGCACAGACATTGAAGGAATCTTTACAAGCATTACTCAAACAAGTGCAGGGTCACTTATTGCTTACAGAATCTAATGGCTGTAAAACCTAAAGGCTTTAGGAAAGCTGCAAAGAAAGTTCTTAAAGCCGTTGGTGGTGATGTAACAATTCGTAAAGTTACAGGAAGTGCTTATAACACGGCAACTGGAACGATGGGAGAAACAACAGCAGATACAACTGTTAAAGGATTTGTTGAAGGTGTTATTGCAAGACAAGTTGATGATTTAGTAAAAGCAACTGATAAACGGTTAACAATTGCTGCTTCTGATTTGGACTACACTCCAACAGTTTCAGATCGTGTTGTTATTAGTTCTAAGGTTTATCAAATAATTCGAGTTGAAACAACAGAGCAAGGTAATACTGCTATTAGTTATGAACTAATTCTGAGGTTGTAATGGCTGCTAAGTGGAAAGGTCCAAAGCCTGAAAAATTTGCATTCGTAATTGAGAAAAGGATGAACGCTTTGCTTAGTCAGGCTGTCTTACATACAGACACAATGCTAAAGCAAGAAAGTCCTGTTGATTTTGGAACTTTTCAAAATAGTTGGCAGATTGGAGAGAATGGAACAGGTGAATATAACGGAGGAGAAGGAACAGGAATAAAACCTCCTAAGGGAATGAATTACACCGTAGGAAATGAAAAAATTGGTAATACTTATACAATTCATAACTCACTCCCCTATGCAGAAGCATTAGCAGCAGGACACAGTAAACAAGCACCTGCTGGATGGATTCAGCAAATTGCAAAAGATATGCAAGGCTGGATTCAAATCAATGCAAAACGAATTGGTAAGGAAAGCGTATGAGCAGCACTTTTAATGACGTTAGAGCAGCCATAGAAGGACGTATTGCTACAGAAATGGCATTAAGTCCTGCTTATCCTGTTGCCTATCAAAACGCTCCATTTACTCCACCAAACAACACTCCTTGGGTGCAAGTCTTTCTAAGATTTGGAACTAATAATTATGCAACATTACAAGCACCAGCGACAGGGGAATCGTTTAACCGTCAAACAGGCACTTTGGTTATTAATGTATTTAGTCCTGCTGGTGTTGGGGCAGGTGCAAACTTAACAATTGGAGAACGTATTAAAGATAAGTTTGACAGAGCTAAATTCAGTAGTATTATTTTTGATCCTTGTTCAGGATTAGCTACAATACAACCAGCAGAGCAAGAAGCGTTTTATCAAACGCAATTCTCAGCTACATTTGACGCATACTTAGATTGATCTAATCCAATGGCTGTTACTGTTTTATCAGGTACGTCTGGAGCTTTGTACTACAAACCTGCTGGTACAACAGGGACATTCTCGCCTTCTGATGTCACCATAGGCACTGAAACTATGGTTGTTCAATCCTACTTAAATTTAAAAGTAGGAGATCCAGTTAAATTTAAAGTTGTTGATTCTTCTTCTGGAGGAGCAGGAACAGGAACTTTACCTGCTGGTTTAACTGCTGGAACTACTTATTACGTTAGTGCTTACACCGCAAGTACTGGAGCTTTAAAGGTTTCTGCTACTAATGGCGGATCTGATGTAAACCTAACTGATGTAGGAACAGCAGCAGCTCCTAATGAATTTGAGGTTTATTACAACGATTACGCTGCCATTGGACAAGTTCAATCATGGTCTTTTGAAGTAACAAGGGCTGAAATTGACGTAACTACTATTGGTCAAACCGTAGGACAAACAGCCCCATTTAAAGCTTATATTCCTGGCTTTGCTGATGGTTCAGGTAGTGCAAGTGTTTATGTTACAGACGAAGATGCTGCTTTATCTAACAGACTTGTAGAAGATGTTTTACAACGTCAGCAAGTTGGAGCTGCATTTAGGCTTTACACAGATAAACAATCAACCGAAGCATTAAGCAGAAGTATTTCAATGGATGCTGCTTTACTTTCTGCAAGTTGGAACATTAACCCAGATGATGCACAAATGGTTGAGATTGCATTTAGGCCAACAGGCTCACCAACATTCGACTTAAGTTCATCTTCTTAATGTGCTTAATGCTATAGGGTCTTTATTTGTTTATCGAAGTCCTAAGCCCGGACAAGGGTTCGCTTCCTTTTTGCGTTATTTACCAAACAGGAAATTAAGACAGTTAGCAGGAACAACAAGTCATTACGACAAGACAAGATTAATTCACATGATCTTGGCAGATAGAAATAGAGGCTAGCCGTATGGCTGGCCTTTATTATTATTGATATAATTCATGCAATTGGATCTTTTTATGTCTGCTAGTCAAAGAAAACTTAGTCCTTTAGATCGTTTAAAAAAGGCTTCTAATTTAACAGCTACAAAAAAAACGGTAAAACTTAGTGATGGCACGGAGTTTGAGTTTTGGTGTACTCCTATGACAATGGCAGAAAGAGAGCAGGCGCAAAAAGGAGCAAAGGATGATGCTAATGCTTTTGCTATTCGTTTATTTGTTCGTAAAGCAATGTTTGAAGATGGGCGGAGAATGTTTGCTGCTGGTCAAATTGATGAACTAAAGAATGATGTTAGTGCGGAAAATATGGACAAATTGATGTTGGCAATGTTGCCTGAACAAGAGGAGGTAGATGACTTTGACCCAAAAGAATAAAAGAAGCACTTAAAAAAGATAATTTATTACAACTTCAATTAGGAGTAGCGAAAGAATTGGGTTATACGTTGCAGGAATTAAATCAAAAAATTACACAAGAAGAGTTGTTAATTTGGTCTGCTTATTTTGATCTGTTAAATGAAGAGCATGAAAACAATATGAGAAGGGCAAAGTATCGCTAATATCTATACATAACAGAAAGCTGAAATGTGACCTCGTTAATTTCAACAGTTGGAATAAGATATGACGATTTTGGGACGCCAGCCAAATTAAAGAAGACTGCTGAAGCTGCAAAGAAAACAGAAAAGGCGTTTGATCAATTAGGAGGTAAAGCAGGGAAAGCAGCAAAAGGTGTTGGGCTATTTGGAAAGGCTTCAGTTGCAGCAGGAGCAGGTGCAAAAGTTGGAGCTGTAGGAGTCAAAGTTTTAGGAACCGCTATTAAAAGCACCTTTGCTCCTCTTCTTGCTTTTTCAGCAGCACTTACAGGAGTAACAGCAATTTTTGGAACGATGAAAGAAATGGACTTTGCTTCTGCAAAGTTTGAAACTTTAGGAGGTGATTCTGACGCTTTAACTGGAAAATTAAAAACATTAAGTATTGAATTAAATGGGGCAGCAGATACAGCCGAATTAACTGGAGCTGCTTATGACGTTGCTTCTGCTGGTTTTACTGATGCTGCTGATGCAGCAATGATATTAAAGGCAGCAAGTCTTGGTGCTACTGGTGGTTTTACTGATATAAACACGGCTGGAGGAGCTGCTGTAAAAGTATTAAACGCTTATGGAATGGGAGCTGATCAGGCTGCTGCTTTAATGGATAAATTTGCACAAACACAGGCAGACGGCATTATTACTATTGGTCAGTATTCTCAAAACATAGGTAAAGTTGCAACTACAGCAGCAGGTTTAAAAGTTCCATTAGAAGAAGTTAATGCTGTTATTGCTCAATCAACAGCAGCAGGTACAAATATAGAAACAGCGTTCACAGGTTTAAACTCAGCACTTGCAAAAATATCTAGTGGGCAAGCTGGTAAGAAATTAGGAATTGATTTAAACGAGGCAACTTTAAGAACTGAAGGTTTAGCTGGAGCACTTAAAAAACTAGAAAAATTTAGTACTGGTGAGTTGCAACAAGCGTTTGGTATTGAAGCATTTAAAGGTATTCAAGTAGCAATACAAGACACAGAAAAACTAAATCAATTAATTGCTAATCAAGCTGATTCACAAGGAAGAGCAAAAGAAGCTGCTGCTATTGCTGGTGACACAATACAAGGTGCATTAAAAAGATTAAGTTCATCATTTAAAAATATTTTTGCCGATCAAGCAGCGTTAGGAATAATTGTTAAAAGAACAATTCAAGGTGTATCTGTTTTAGTTGATATTATTGGGATGCTTGGAAAGGCTGTTAATGCAGTCTTTAGCGTCTTTAGTGGATTTGGTAGTGCTATTGCAAAATCATTAGGAATAGGCGAAAGCTCAATTGTTTCTTTAACTGACGCATGGATAAAAGTCCAATTAGAATTTGATAGAGGAATTAAATTAGCAACTGTTATATTTTCTAGTCTTGGAAAAATAATTGGTTCTGTTGCTTTAGCATTTGAACCTTTATACAAAGCTGTTCCTGATTGGGTTGCAGATGCTAGAGAAAGGTTTATCCATTTTACAACTCAATTAACTAATTTATTTAAAGGATTAGCAGAAAAACTAGCAGAGATTTTCCGTAGGATCTTTGGATGGATTGGAGAAGGAATTAAAAAAGTTTGGGATTTAATACCAGAACCATTAAAGAAATTTTTAAAAGGTGCAGGAGAAAAAGTTGCTAATGTTGCTGGCAATGTTGCTGGAGGACTTCAAGAAGGTTTTACAAAAGGTATGGGTCAAGCTGGTGATTTATGGGAACGCATGAACACAGGAGAAGACGGTGAAGCTCGAATAGTTGATATGACAAAATTCCAACAAGCATTAGCAGATGCAGGTGGTGACATTAATGCAGCTTGGAAAGAATATCTAAACACAACTAAAGAAGTAAATACACAACTTAAGGAAGGCAAAAAAGATACAGAAGAAACAACTCCTAAAGTAAATAAATTAAAAGAAGCGTTTGAAGGTGTTAAAGAAACAATTGCTGGAGGTTTACATAATGCTGTTATGGGCTTAATAGATGGAACTAAATCGCTTGGAGAATCTCTTGCTGGTATTGCTAAACAGATTGGAAGCTTAATGTTAAAAAAAGCAATCTTTGGGGCGTTTGGTTTAACGGCTGCTGAAGGTGCTTATGTTGCTAATGGAATTAGACCATTTAATCAAGGTGGTTTGGTTACTAAGCCCACAATGGGGCTTGTGGGAGAAGCAGGTGAGGATGAGTATATAATTCCAGCTTCTAAGATGGCTCAGTCAATGCAACGGTATTCAGCAGGGGCTAGGGGTGAATCTGTTATCCCTGGAACTGGTCAATCTTCTTCAGGTGGTGGAGCTAATGCACAAACAACTGTTAACTACTCTGGTCCAATATTAAACTTTAACTCTGAAGAATTTGTTCCTAAATCTGCTGTTGGTCAAATTATCAATTCAGCAGCATCTAAGGGTGCAGCAGCAGGAGAATCTAGAACAATGTCTACTCTGCGAAATAGCAGAGGAGCTAGATCAAGGATAGGAATGTAATGTCAGTTGTTGCTTTAACTGCTTTCCTTACTGTTTATAAAACAGACGGTTCAGAACTTAAATTTCAGAATGGGAAACACACTGCTGTTGATGGGCATAACTATTTGTCTTTTCTTTATCAAGGAGCAGCAATGAATAGATCAGGGGATAATTTAGAAGCTTCTCTTGTTCTTGCTAATAACTCATTAAGCATGAATTATGTAAAAGAATTTGTGGATAATAAATATTTAGTAGAAGTAGAAACATTTTTAATGACAACAGATTTTAATAAAGATACGGCTGCTGCCAATGGAGGAAAAATAAGCGGTGAACTGTGGTTAGCTGCTGGAATGAGTTACGATGCTGAGTCAATAGAGTTAACTTTATCTAGTGCTATAGATGCTGTTGGTGCAAACGCTCCACAGCAAACTTTGACAAAGGCAAGGTGTTCTCATCTTCCTTTAACAGGTCAATTACAGAATCTTTGAAGCCTTACGAATTAATAGGTCTTGAGTATCGTTTAGGGTCTGATCCTATAAAACATGGCACTGGAGATTGCTTATCTTTAGTTCGTACAGTATTGGGTCACTATGGTTTTACTGTTCCAAAAGGAGAGCGTAATTGGTATCGAAGATTAAAAAGAAAAGACTATAGTATCTTTTTTGAAGAATTAAATAGGTGGGGAGTTGAATCACCCCCTAAACTAGGAACAATTGGCTTATGCAAATCAGATGATGGTTATGGCATGGCAGCTTTTTATGAGGAAGGATGGCTGAGTTATCAAAAAACATTAGGAAAGTTGGTGGTGAAATGGTCGCCGCTAGAAGCCCTTTTACTCGCAGGGTGTTACTTCCAACGGAAGCCGACCTTTGCAATGCACTTGGAATAACAGAAGAAGAATATTTTCAATTTTTAGAAGGTGTAGCAGCAAAAGTAAAAGAACGTCCAGAAGCCTATGGCTTAGTACCTGATCTTGTTGCTGGTCCTGCTGTTATAGGGGCTTTTTGGTCGGGTGGTAGCCTCACTTTTCTTGGACAAGTTGCTGTTGGTGTTGCTTTAACTGCTGCTAGTGTTTTATTAGCACCAAAGCCACCAAGTCAAAGACAAGGTACACAAGAAAGAACAGCAGACATAGGTGGTACTAAGAAGTTTGCACCGCAATTTAGTTTTAATAGTGTTCAAGATTTAGCAAACTTAGGAGATTTAATACCTCTTATTTTTACTAATCGCCAAACAATAAGTGGAATTTCTTACGGAGGTATCCGTGTTAATTCACAACTTATTTGGTCACAGATGGTTAGTTTAGGAAGATACCAACAATTAAAAATACTTGCTTTATTTTCTTTAGGTGAAATAGCTAAAAGACCAGATTTTAAAGGTTATGCAATAGGAGATTTATTAATAGAAAACTACCATTCAGATAAAATTTATAAGCTTAATTATTCAAATGATGGATATGGACATTCAGGAAACAATATTCCTTTTTTAAGAGATGGAGGCATTATTCCTAATGATATTTTTAAAATTGATAATAAAAAACATTTTTCTGGAACAAGAAACCCTACGACACAAGCAACATTTGGTTTAAGTAATCCAGTACCTAATGCTACTGCTTATAAGTTGCCTTATCAATTAGTTAGGACTCGTAGTGATGTTAGTGGTTCTGATTATAGGCCAGCAGGAAGAATAACTTACAAAAAAAGAAGAAAACTACTTGGTGCATGGCCTATGAGAGCAGGCTTTGTTAATTCTGGAACCGCTCTCCAGCAATCAGGTAGTGCTGATGCAACTGTTGGAAGTTCTTTGACATACCAAATAGTAGGTAGCGGAAGACTTGGCTTGTATGAAGGAATTGGGTATCAACAAGATAGTGGCGATGTAAATTTAACAATGGATCCTCATGGGGTTGAGGATATTAATTCTGCAACTAAAACAGTTAGAGAAGCTACTGATTCCTATATTGCAATAGGTGAGCAGTATATGGTTGGTTCAACTTTGGTAACTTGTACACAAATATTGGAAGATAACTTGCCTGTTAATGGAAGAGCGTGGGATGGAACAAAAACTAGATCAATTGGTTTTAAAGTAATAGAAACTGGAAGATATGAATCCATCAATAACACTACACATGGATTAGGACCACATTGCGGAAACCCTTATTGGAATACAAATGGAGACTTTTTTACAGTAAGACCTGGAACAAATAAAGACGATAAATTTTATTATGAACAAAATTATACTGATATATTTAATCCAAGTAGTCGATATACGCTTCAAAAGGCTACTTTAGGAACAATTTCTAACAATAGAAAATGTCATATTACAGAAATAGGAATTAAGTCAAAAGTATTTAAAGAAATACAATTTGCAAATGTAAATAGTAAACCTACAGAAGAAAAAATTTATGAAATTTATGACCATAATTCTTCACTTCAACTTGGTAATGTAAATAAATTTATTACTAGATATAGCTTTTTTAAGTTACAAGTTAGAAAAGTAGGAGAAAACACATGGAACTGGTTAAAACCTAGCACGAACCTTAATGTTCATACTGGTTTGTTTTGTGTGAAAGGTAATACTCCAGAGTTTCAATATAATTATATAAGAATTGATCAACCAGCTTTAGATCAATACGAATATAGATTTTTCCCTTGGCCTGGTGCTGCAGTTGTTAAAGAAGTACAAGCTTATGATGCAAGACAAAGACATAATCCTGTTAACACTATCCTTTTAAATGCTAATGGTGCAAGAACAGCAGGATCTATAGATAAATTTACTTGTAGGGTTAATGGAGAAGATTTTGCTGTTGAGTTTGCAGGAGATACTTATCATGCTTTAAGCAAGCAAAATTTAAGTAACACAGAATGGAATTTAGGAGCACCGAATAAAGTAAAAATAGGAAATGCTAGTTATCAAGTTACTGGTTTTCAAACAACTTCTGCAGGAAGTAGAGATGACTATTCGATAACTAATTTACCGATAGCAAGACCGTCTCAAAGAATATTTACTAATAAACTTTATTACCCTGGATTTGGTGGATATGTATCAGGTTCAGGAGCAAACCATACAGTAATTGTTAGATGGGATAATTATCCAAGATCAGGCTGGACAACATGGAGTCTATATATTAATAAAGCTGACGTAACTCCAAATATTCAAGGTCTTGATGGTCCTGCATGGGCAAATGCTCAAGTAAGACAACCAGGTGATAATACTGCTGTTGAATTTCACTACACAACATTAGATGGAAGAGGGGGCAAATTTACTCCTGGTACAAATCAAACTTCCAATAAATATGGAGTTACAAAAGATGAGCAGAAATTATTAACTGCTACTCCTTCTTTTAGTGGGGAAGTAAATGTTAAAAAACTTTCTGGTGGTGATGGTTATGGTCTAAAAGCTGATGTTACTGTGTACAGCCTTGGTGATGAGTGGTTTGCACAGTGGTCTTTGAGTGATGTAGGACAAGGTTATTCAAACAATCAGACTGTTTATTTAGATAAAGACGATATTAATCTTCCTTCTGGAGCTACAGATATAAGATTTAATGTGAATGTTAATACGTCTTCTTCTAGTATTTACAGTGATGAAATTGGATCTGCTGAATTAAATCCTTATGATGCTGCTGCTGATTTTTGGCAATACGAAGGCGATAGATCAAGCCATTTAGATGGTCCTGAACATCAAATAACATACTGTAATGAAATTGTAGAAACAGAAGGGAGTAGAGCTGTAGGAAATCCAGCTACTTATCAAGATTTAGCTTACGCAGGATTAAGAATTAATAGTTCAAAAGAATGGACAAATTTTAGTCAATTTTCTGCTTATTTTAAAGAAGGAGTAAAAGTTAAAAGTTTGATAGATGGAAATCGAAAAGCAACAAATTTATTTCCTGAAATTGCTTATGCGTTGTTAACAGATAAAACGCTAGGAGCTGGTGCAGTTATTGGTGAAGATTCTGTTGATGATGAAAATATGGAAATTGCAGCAAAGTTTTGTAAGGCAAATAAACTTTTTTGGGATGGAATGATTTCTAGTCGAGTAAATTTAAGAGAATTTATTTATCAACAAGCTATTTATTGTTTATTAGATTTTACAATTATTGGAGGAAAATTTAGTTTATTTCCTGCTGTTCCTTATAACAACGATTTCACTATTAATCTTGAAGGTAAACCAAAGATTAAAGCAATGTTTACTGATGGAAATATTAGTGATTTAAGTGTTTCTTTTTTATCTCCAGAAGATAGGCAATCTTTTAAAGTAAACGTTCTTTACCGTCAAGAGCAAGAAAATGGATTTCCTGAAACAAAGTCAGCCATTATTCGTTTATTTGGAACAGATCATGTAGATGATCCATTAGAAACTTTTGATTTAAGTGGTTTTTGTACTAGCCGTGAAGCAGCAATATTATTTGCAAAATACACATTAGTTTTAAGAAAACACTTAGACCATACAGTAAGTTTTAAAACTGCTCCTCATTACATTAACGGGGTTAGGCCTGGCGATTACATTAGGGTTTTCTCAACAACACAACACGTTCAAAGGTTTAATAATGGTGCAATTCTTGAGGATGGAACTGTTGTAAGTAAAGACACTATTAGCGGAAGTAAAACTTTTTATTATTGGAATCCGTCAACAATAGTGGCTGGCGAAATAATGCCAGTAACAGAAGCTACAGTAGATTTTTCTAACACAAATGCTGTTAAGGCTTTTGCTGGTTCGTTATTTACAATTAAGGAATCAGAAGCATCTGATCAGTGCTACAAAGTAGAAAGTATTACTTTTGGAGATGATGGCCTTGTGGAATTAACTGGTTCGTACGCAGAATTAACAGCAGACGGTAAACTAGCAATGTTACAAAACTGGTCTAATTCAAACACGCAAATCTTTAGTGACGAAGATTAATGGCAACTGCAAGAGCTTTTCCAAGCATTAAACCAACTTCCAGAAGTTACACACCTGGAAAGTATCCAAGCACAGATTTTGAATCTTTAGATGGTACAAAAACACATATTCGTTATGGAAATAAAAGAGTTAATGCAACTTTAAGTCTTGGTTTCTCAAACATTACTGATGCTGAAGCGGCTTTAATTCTTGAAAATTATGAAGATGTTAATTCTACTTGGGATTATGTAACTTTTACTTCTAGTGATGGTGTTTCTGGTGTCTCTAATAGCAAGGAAGTTGATGGTCAAACGAATCCTGCTAGTAGTCTTCAATCTTTAGTAAAAGAAGGTGGTACTGGACTTTTATGGCGTTATTCTGGTCCTCCTACTGTTCAAAGTACTTTCAAAGGTTTGAGCAATGTGAGCTGTAGTTTTGTTGCTTGCCTAGATGCCCCTTAGAATAAACACAACGTTTTGATTTTTTAGGTCGTGGCTTTTTATAGCGGAAAAGATGGACAGCTTCTTATTGACGGCACTAAAGCCGCCAAAGTCCAATCTTGGTCTTTTTCTAGTTCACAAGCTGTTCTTGAAACAACTTCTTTAGAAGACACTGATAGAACGATTGTTCAAGGAATTAGAAGTTATAGCGGTAGTGCAAGATTGTTTTACTATCAAGCTTCTGCTGGATCTGGTGGAGATGTTACAACGTTAATTAATAAATGTATTAAAGCTGGAAGTGGAGCTGGTGATGGAACGGCTGCTGATTCTAGTTCTGCTTTGTTAAAATTAAAAATTGCTGATGGTTCTGCTAATGGTCGTTTTATTACTTTTTCAACTTTAATTACTGGAATATCAATGAACAGTGCCGTTGGTGAAGTTTTAAGTGCTGATATTAGTTGGGAATCAAATGGAGCACCTACAGAAGTATCTATCTAAATCATGGGTGTTTATTTTGGGCAATCGGGTGAAATAGCCCTTAAAAGAGATGCACTTCAAGCTGCTTTGCAGACGAAGTTAGATCCTTTTGATGTAAACACTTCGACTAAAAGATTTAGTGTTGACCACAGTTCTGGATCGTTACTAACAGGAGATGAAGTTGAAATAGCTACGGTTGACGGATCAAACCTTGAACTTGTTGACAGTCATAACTATCCAGATGGTAAATGGTTTATAAATGTTGATCCTGTTGGTGGAATAAAGTTATTTGATAGTTTTTCAAAAGCGATTGAAGGCTTAACTACTAATGCTTTAACTCTTGTTGCTCCTAGCTCTGCTAAAGATATTACAATTAAAACTAGAAACGAAAGATATAGGCATGTTGCCAATGTTCGAGACTTTGAGATGACAACGAGTAGAGAGCAAGTTGATTTAACAAATCTTGGCGATGAATTTAGAAATCAATATGAGGCTGGTTTAATTAGCGGTCAAGGAACAATGAGTTGTATTTGGGAGCATAGTTATGACACAGGAGATAGGAAAAATGAATATGGAGCTGAATCTGAATTTGCATTTTATTTAGCTCAACTAATTGTTAGAACTCAACAGGGTTCGGATTTTGATGGCTTGTTTTATATTTATCGTGACCCAAATAACAAAAAGAATAATGTTTACTATGAAGCCAATTGCATCATTACTAATGTTGCTGTAAGTGTGAATGCGGCTGAAGTTATAGACACAAGAATTGAATTTGTTACGAATGGTGTTATTCGATTAAAGACTGGAGATACTGCTGGGTACATCCTTCAAGAGAACTCAGATAAGGTTCTTCAGGAAAATCAAAGTCCCATATTGCAGGAACAGGTTTAAACTATTGCTAATGGTTTTTAGATAGTAGTCAATGGCTGATCTTCAGATAAGTGCTTTACCCGCATTAGGTGAAGCTGGTATTCAGGGAACTGATGTATTAGCTCTAGCGGATCTCAGTGCTACCGAAACCAAGAAAGTAACTGTTAAAGATTTGATAGCTGCTGGTGCAGCTCTTATTGATTCGGGAGATATACCTGCTGCCAAAGTTGCAACGCCTTTTGCTGCTGATTCAGTAGCGACAGCAACTATTCAAAATAATGCTGTTACTGCTGCCAAGATTGCAAATGGAACGATAACTGCAACTCAGATAACAGACGCAACGATAACTGGAGCAAAGTTAGTTAATAATACTGTTACTGCTACACAGATAGCTGCTGATGCTGTTGGCTCTTCTGAACTAGCTGATGATGCTGTAGACACTAATGCTATTGCCAATCTTGCTGTTACTAATGCCAAGATTGCTAATGCAACAATTGCTTATGCAAAATTAAATATTGCTGATGGAGATATTGATGGAGCAAAACTTACAAGTGCAAGTGTTACTTCTACTCAATTAGCAACTGATTCTGTTACTGCTGCAAAACTTGCGGACAACGCTGTAGACACGGCTGCTGTTGCTAACTCTGCAATAACTGGAGCGAAGATTGCAAGCGCAACTATTGCTGCTGGGAACATTGTTAATAGCACAATTACAGGAACACAGATAGCTAACGGGGCAATTGACACAGCACAACTAGCGGATGGAGCTGTAACAACTGCCAAGCTTTCTGGGACAATTTCTGCTGGAACACTTTCTGATAATGCAGTAACAAGTGCCAAAATATCTGATGATGCAGTAACAAGTGCGAAGCTTGCAGCAAACGCTGTAGATGCAGCAGCTTTAGCTGATAATGCTGTTGATGCTGCAGCCATAGAAAGTAATGCAGTTACAGAAGCAAAAATTGCTGCTAACGCTGTAACTAATGCAAAAATTACTGATGGCACAATCACAGCCGCCAAATTAAATACATCAAATATTGATAGGTCTTTAAATGTAGCCAGTGGGAATCTTGGAATAAATAACACAGTTACAGCCGCTACTCGTTCAGGTATTTCATATAACGCTCAGGGACTTATTACTGGAACTGTTGCTCTTGCTGCTGCTGATTTACCTGTTGCTACTACATCTGCTGTTGGTGGAGTTTCAGTTAGTACTGGGTTAAGTGTTAGTGGAGCAGGTGCATTATCTCTTTCTAATAGTGTTACTGGAGCGACAGTTAGTGGAATAACTTTTAATAATCAAGGAATGATTACGGCTGCTACAGGTTTAGTAGCTAATGATATTCCAACAGCTACAACATCAGCTAAAGGTGCAGTACAAATTACATCTGGAGGAGGCTTAACTGTTGATGGTAGTGGTAATTTATCAACTTCAACAAGTGGAATATCTGCGGGAACATATCAATCAATTACTGTTAACAATAAAGGCGTTGCAACAGCAGGCGCAGCCCTTACGGCGGCTTTAATTCCTGATCTTGCTGCTACTAAAATAACAAGTGGAAGTTTAGACGCTGCAAGGATTGCAAATGATTCTATTGATGGAACAAAATTAAGTAATACTTCTACAGCAATATTTCAATCTATTGCTCAAAGTGGCTATCCAACAGCCCAGTTCTCAGGACAAATACTGTTCGATACAGTGTCAGAAGACGCATTTATATGGGATGGAAACGCTTGGCAAGCAATTACTACATTAACTAAGGGAAGTCTTGTCTTTGGTGGAACTTACAACGCAAACACAAGCCAAATGGTGGCGGCGACCTCTGCTGGAATTGCGGCTGGTTTGTCTGTTGGTTCAAATTTACCTACTGCATCGCAAACTACTGACGGTGTATATGTTGTAGTTGCTGTTTCTGGAACGCCAAGTTCTCCAGCTCCAGCTATTGCTTTTGCTCCACCTGATTACATTTTAGGAGTAACAAATAGTGCTGGATCATCATGGAATGAGGTCGATTTATCACAGACCGTAGCTGGGCAAGTTGCAAGCAATATTACCTTCACACCTTATGGACAAATTAGTGCGACTAATTTGCAAGATGCACTTCAAGAATTAGAAACAGAAAAGCTAGCAAAAGCTGGTGGCACATTGACGGGTGAGTTGTTAATTGGTAATACTGGAAGCCTTGTATTTGAAGGATCAACTATTGACGCATATGAGCTAACTCTTGCTGTAGCTGACCCTCAAAGTTCAGATAAAACTATAACTTTACCTGATATAACAGGTACATTAATTACCACTGGAGATACAAACACAGTTACATCAACAATGGTTGATGGAAGTTTAGTTAATGCAAATTTAGCTGCTAATGCCGACATTGCTCTTTCAAAATTAGAAGATATTACCTCTGCTCAAATTATTGTTGGTAATGGATCAAACGTTCCAACAGCAGTTGCAGTTACAGGTGATATTGGAATAAATAATGCAGGTTTAACTTCTATTACTGCTGGTGCAATTGTTGATGCCGATGTGTCTAACTCGGCTGCAATTACAGGTTCAAAAGTAACTACAGGAACGACAAGTGCAGTTGGTGTTCTTCAATTAACAGACTCAACTTCAAGCACCAGTGCCACAACAGCAGCTACTCCAAATGCTGTTAAATCTGCTTATGACTTAGCAAATACAGCAAATACAACAGCTAATGCTGCTCTGCCAAAAGCTGGTGGCACAATGACAGATCATTTAACTATTGATAACGGAAAAGAATTAAGGCTAAGTGAAGCAGATTCAGACGGAGCACATTACTCAGGATTTAAAGCTCAAGCTCAATCAGCAGATATAACTTACACCCTTCCTGCTACAGCTCCAACTGCCAACCAAGTGCTAAAGGCTAATGCCAGCACACCTACCACTCTTGAATGGTCAACCGATACAACTAATACGGCTGCTGGTGATTTAACAGGAACAACTCTTGCTTCAAATGTTGTTGCAAGTTCTCTTACATCAGTTGGAACTCTTACTTCTTTGACTGTTAGTGGGACAATTACTGGAGATGTAACTGGAGATCTTACTGGTAATGCTGATACAGCAACAGCTTTAGAAACTGCTAGGACAATTGGTGGGGTTAGTTTTGATGGAACAGCAAATATAAATCTTCCTGGTGTTAATACTTCTGGAACGCAAGATACAAGTGGAACAGCAGCTTTAGCAACCCAGTTTACTGTTACAGCTAATAACTCAACCGATGAAACTGTTTATCCATTATTTGCTGATGGAACTACAGGATCACAAGGAGCTGAGACAGATACAGGCTTAACTTATAATCCTTCAACTGGATTATTAACTTCAACTGGATTTAGTGGGGCTGGAACTTCATTAACAGCTTTAAATGCGTCAAATTTAAGTTCTGGAACTGTTAATGTTGCCAGATTAGGTTCTGGGGCAACTAGCTCTAAGTTTTTAAGAGGAGACAATACTTGGCAAACAATAGCTACTCCAGAAGGAGTAGATGTATTATCTACAGGAGAATCAGCTACTAATAAATTTTTAAGAACAGATGGTGATGGATCTTGTTCTTGGCAAACTGTAGATTTAACAGCTCTTTCTGCAAGCAACTTAACTTCTGGGACTGTTCCTGATGCAAGATTTCCAGCAACACTTCCTACTTCTAGTGGAGTTAATTTAACTTCTTTAAATGCTTCAAACATAGCTTCTGGATCAATTGCAGCAGCTAGAGTTCCAACACTTAACCAAGACACAACAGGATCGGCTGCAACATTAACAACAGCAAGAACAATTAATGGAACAAGTTTTGATGGGTCTGCAAATATTACGGTAACGGCTGCTGCTGGAACACTTACAGGAACAGAATTAAAAAGCACAGTTGTTACATCAAGTTTGACTTCTGTTGGAACGCTTACTGGGTTAACTGTTAGTGGAAATATTTCAATGACAGGCACAGGAGCTATTGACATTGCTGCTGGAACAACAGCTCAAAGACCTGGTTCTCCCTCAACTGGATTATTCAGATACAACACAACAGAAGGAGAGTTTGAAGGTTATGGAGCTGATGGTTGGGGTTCAATTGGAGGCGGCGGTGCAGTAGTTGCAGGTGGACTTTATGAGTATTTATTTAATCAAACTTCTAGTAGTAATTACAGTATTTCAGCTAGTTCTTTGGCTGAATCTTATGGAACATTAACTGTTGCTGCTGGAACTTATATTGCAGTTCCATCTACTTCTAAATGGATTGCTCAGGCTTAAAGATCTCCCATTATTTGATCCCATTTTTGAGTTGCTTCATTCCATTGATATATTTTGCTACCTTCTTTATTATTTGAATCATTAGGTTCTGCTACAGGCGGTTTATAACCGCAAGTATCTTCATCCCATGTCCAAGAACTAAAGCCTACTTTTGCCCATTGATCTTTTATTTCATTTTGTTTAGCTGTTTTTTCTGCATCTGTTAGATCTCTTGTGTACCAAACTTGTTTTGCTTTATTTGTACTGTTGTCATAAATATAATCAAAAGACTCTCCAGTAAATGAGCTAGTTGTTGTGTCAAATGTTTTGTACGGTTGAAAAGAAATATCTGGTGGGGCTGTCATTTCCATTTCGACATAGCCTGATGGAGGATTTGTAAAGTCATGATCAGGCAAGTCAGCAGCTAAAGCGTTTTTGCCTTCAGGTAAGCCAATAAGCTTATTATCTGAATCAATTTTTATGTAAAAATCAGCCATAGTTAAGAAGCGTCAGGTACGTTTTGTGAAGGATAAGAGCGTCCATTTCCCCAAATAATTCTAACTGAGCCATCTCCTCCTTTTAATGATCCACCGCCAGAGTATTGATGCCAGCAACCGTTTCCACCTCCTCCGTAATTTCCACCAAACCCAGTGGGTTGTGTACCAGCATTACCATTTCCTTGACCTCCATCTTGACCACCTGAACCACCTTGACCTCCATCTCTGCCACTACTGCCACCAGCCCCATTGCTACCTTCTCCTAAAATTCCTACACCACCACCAGCTCCAGAAGAACCATTAGTAAAACTTTGACCTGCTGCACCTCCACCTCCGCCACCACTGCCAGATTGCCCATTATATCCTCCACCATTCCCTTGGTA
>CETB01118140.1_pt1 | contig 26016 bp, 21 predicted proteins | sample 356381 | NCBI WGS metagenome assembly CETB01 (sample SAMEA2622545, study PRJEB7988) | marine metagenome | biome: marine biome (ENVO:00000447); feature: deep chlorophyll maximum layer (ENVO:xxxxxxxx); material: "saline water (ENVO:00002010), including plankton (ENVO:xxxxxxxx)" | depth 155 m | reverse complement strand
AATGTATTCGTAAGATACGGGGAACCAGATTTAGAATATGTGGCTACACAAGAATGTTTATACAGAGAAAAATACGGAGCACAGGATTTCAATAGTTGTTATGAATATCAATATTGGTACTATAGAACTTTTGACGACTGTTGTGGAGCTTTGCATGGTACACCTGTACCCCTAGCACCTGTGAGATTCCAATCAATGACATATAATGGCCCAGACAAGCAATATGAAGGCGGAGAAATACATAAAAATACTTTGCATGAATATGTACATGTGTGGCAAAGCGCATTCAAAGTTCATCCCCATGAAACACGTTGCTCAGATGAGGCTAATAAGTTGTGTGAATTAGGTAATGGGCCATTATGGTTAGAAGAAGGATCTGCTGAGTATTTTGCAGTTTATTTTTCTGAAAAAAAAGGATGGTCAAATTTCAGATCAGTTCTTACTGAAAAATTAGCAAGTGCTCAAAATGCATATAATAAATGGGGTTTTACTTTAAAAAATTCACACCAAAGAGCCGATAAAGACAAACTTGATGAACATGAATGTAATTGTGGGGGCGCAATAATGTATGACATGGGAATTTGGGGTGTCGCGTGGCTTGTTTATCAAAATAAAACATATAACGGTTTCATAAATGATTTTTATCCTAATGTGGCTTATATCGGATATGAACAATCTTTTATAAATGCTTTTGGCTTATCGTTGAATGATTTTTATAATCAATTTGCAGAATGGTTTGATAAAACTACTGAAAGTGAAAAATTATCAATAATAGATGTTATATCTAAATATTAAAAGATAATTAATAATATGTTCTACCATAGTTATTTTTCAAATAACAAATCTGTGATTTTGTTAAAGGTGATCTTTTGGATTTTTTAGATTTTTGTATCCCTAATTTTATTCCATAAATCCAATCTTTAAATCGAAATTTTAAAACAGAAAGAATAAAATAATAACATGTCCAAATAAAAATATAACTAAAAGAGTATACAAGTGGAAGATTTTTATAGGCAGTTAAAATACGATTTGCAATAAAGAGATTAAAAGAATTAAAGTTATTAACATCACTTATAATAACTGATTTTTTTGGAAAATGAGTAGCTTTAAATTCTGGATGAAAAATCATTTCATAATTGTTTTTAATAATATTAAAGGAAAAATCCAATTCTTCATTTCCCCATAAAAATAATTCGTCAAATTGAATATTATTATTAAAAAGTGATTTTTTGCAGGCAAATGCGGCTCCAATAAAATAAGATATGTAATTTACATTCTTAGAAATAGATGCATCAAAATATAACTGGTATTTTTTAAATGGGATTTGTTTTAAAGATTTTTGATTAACTGTAATAGTTTTCGAGTCATTGTTGACAGTATGATCAAATTGAATAATCGCTGTTATATTAAAAGCAATTAAAGCTAATTTGTTATTTGATTCAAATAATTCAGATAAAACACTTAAATCTAAATTTTTGTCTACTTGAACATCATCATCCAAAAAAATTAAATATTTCCCATTTGCAAATCTAGCTAAGTCATTTCTCACACTAGATATTCCTTTAGAAAATTTATTTTTATGATAAGTTACAAATTTGTAACGTTCAATTACTGGAGAATAATCAATAGTAGAACCGTCATCTAAAATTATTATTTCATAATCCATACCTTTAAAATCTAATTGACCAATTGCAATGATATTTGCTTCCAAATCATTAGGTCTGTTTTTTGTTGGGATAAGAAATGATAAATTCAAAATTTTCTCTAATTAATAAATAAATTTAAATATTTTTCTGCGACTTGTTCTGTATAAAATCGTTTCATGTAAGTTTTAGATTCATTAACCTTTTTTTTCATTGTTCTCTTATTATTTAATGCACGATTCATAGCAATATATAAGTCTTGATCATTGTCGTTTTCAACTATCAAGCCAAATTTTCCATTTTGAATTGTTTCTTTTGGGCCAGATGGGCAATCAGTTGTTATAACCGGACATCCTATTCCTAATGCTTCTATTAACACATGCCCTGGACCTTCCCATCTAGAACTCATAATAAATAAATCACTTGATTTCATATATTTAAATGGGTTTTTCACATGGCCTAAAAAATGTACTTTTTCAGTTAATTTTAAAGATTCAGTTAATTTAAGTAATTTTGATTTCTCTTCTCCATTTCCTAGAATTACTAGTCTAGTATCAGGTTTATCTTTATTCAATTTGTGAAATGATCTTATTAACATATCAAAGTTTTTTTGCCTAGTTAATCTGCCTACACCAATAAGTATTGTTTTATTTTTGTCCCTAAATATATTTTCATCTACTTTTTCTTTGCTTCGGTCTATTATGGATTTATCCAGTACTGCATTTTCAATTACAGATAAATTTTTTAAATTAGAGAAATTGTAATTGTTTTTAATATAAGTTTTCATTCCTTCGTGCGGAATTACATATCGAATATTTTTTAGAATTTTAGAAATCATTATATTTAGAGAAAACACCTTGGATCTCGGCAATCCTTGAATAGAAAAAACTATTTTTGCTCTTATATTAAATAAAATAAGAAATATCATAGGGAAAATTGGAACTAGCCCTAAAAGATAATGTGATTTTTTATTTTTATAAATAAATACAATAAATGGAATTATTGCCAAAACACAGGCTAATATCATTGTTATCTTCCAATTTAATTTTTTAAAAATTTTTAAAAAATTAAATACTGACTTTGGAATTAAATTGATTTTTTCTATATCAGAATTATTTTCAACTTCTTCCCATTCATCACCAATAATAAGTAACTTAATAATATGACCTTGATTTGACAATTGTTTTGCAATTTTATAATAATTAATATCAGTCCCAACTGTGCCATATTGAGGAGAAATCATTGATATAGTCCGTAAATTTTTATTGCTTTTCAATTTGCTTAATTATGTTGATGAATTTGTTAATAACTTTCATTTTTAAAAACAAATCTAGATGACTGTTTAAATCTTTGTCAAATCTAGATTTGTTGGAATTTAACATACTTTGTTCTAAAATTTTGATAAATTGATTTTTATTGTGTTGTTCAATTAAATGCCCAAATTTCCCATTTCCAAGTACTTCTGATATACCTCCAGGGCAATTGTATGCTATAACTTGCAAATTAAAATATAAAGCTTCAACCAAACTATTACCCATACCTTCAAATTGTGCGGTTGATAAATAAATATCCGAATTTTTGAGGTATTTATAAGGATTACTTTTATATCCCATAAATATAATTTTTTCAGTATATTTTGTTGATTGGGCATATGATTTAAGACTATCAAGTTGATCTCCATCTCCAATAATAAGTAATTTAAAATCAATATTTTCAGGAATTTGCAAAACTATATCTATCATTTCTTTTATATTTTTTTCATAAGATACTCTAGAAACTGTAATTAAATGAATAATGCTTTTATCAAACATAAAATCATTTATTTGTTCATCTGACAACATTTGTATTTGATCTGTAATGACTGGGTTATATATTACAACTGAATTTAAACCGTTTACAATTTTTTCTAATTCTTTTTTTGTTCCATTAGAGTTACATATAATTAAATCAGCTTTGTTATATAAAATTTTAATCATAAATTTTAATATTATTCTTTTAAAAAAAGATATTTTTTTTAAATTTTCATTAATTGGAACTCTTTCACATAATATGAGTTTATTTTTGTATCCTGAAATAAAACAAGAAATAATAATAATTATGTTTGCATAAAATTGAGAGCAAATTATCAAATCTGGTTTTGTTTTTCTAATATGCTTAGTTAAGTCTAAAATTATATTAGACATTTTCTTTTTATTAAAAGATTTAATTTTATGTTTATTATTTTTTGATAATCGATTGTTAAGAAAATTATTAGTTAACAATTCCACTTCATACCCTGATTTAGACAATTCTTTGGACAAAGTTATGTTAGTTTTCTCAACCCCACCAAAGTAGAAATTTGGAATAAAATTTATTATTTTTTTCTTAATCAAAATGAATTACCGACATGATTGTAAATTTTCAAAACTCTTTTTTCCCATGAAAAGTTTTCAGACAATTTCTTCGCATTCTCACCAAGTCTAAATCTAAAATGGGTGTTTTCAACAAGCAATTTTATTTTATTGGTCAAATCATCAGAATTATCAGGCTCGAATAAAACAGAATCTTTTCCATCTGTTAAAATTTCATTAATCGAATCTAAATTTGAAGCAATTATAGGTTTCCCCGAAGCCATATACTCAAAAAGTTTGTTTGGTGAAGCATATTTTTGAGTATGAATTTCTTTACCGCTCATAGGTAATACCAATATGTCAGACTCGCTGTAATACTTATAAATTTCATATTGTGATTTGTGGCCTAATAATTTAACATTTCTAATATTTTGTGAATTGATGTATTTATTTGCCTTATCTAATTCTTTACCAACTCCTCCTATAATTTGGATTGAAAGATTGGGGAAATTCTTTGCTGATTCCAACAAAACATTAACTCCACGATTTTCAATCAAACTTCCGACATAAGTAATTTTTAGATTTTTATTTGAATTATCAAAGTTGTCTTTAAATTTATATTTGGAACTATCAACAGCTCCAGGTAAAACTAGTATATCCGACAAGTTAATTCCTAATTTGTCGGATAAATCTTTAGCCAAGCCGTTTGTTAATGCTAAAGTATATATATTTTTATTAAATTTAAACATTTTTTTGTATCTATGCAAATATCGCTCTGAGGGTAAATTATGGAATTCAATAATAGAAGGAATTTGGTGTTTGGTAATTTTATCAATTGCAAAGTGCAATGTATTTCTCATGAAAATCATTTTGCCTTTATGCGAATTCAAATAATAATTCATAAGATAATTTTCCCAAAACATACTATTTATATAATTAAATAGCCTGTATAGATAATTTGGCGAAAGTTTTTCGAATTTATGTATGTCTAAATACGGTAAATCTTGAATTTTAAAACGATGTTTAATGTCATAAAAATTAAATAAATTAAATTTGTCATTTTGAAATTCGTTATAACGTTTTGGTTTGACTAAAGTTACTTTGCTTCCTGTTAGACTCATAGCTTCGCACATTTTCATAATTTGCACACTGTTAGCCATAGTAGACGGAATTCTAGAATTAGACAAATAAACTACTGAGTTCATTATATTTTATTTCCTGATAGAAATTCGAACTGCATAAAGTTTAATATACTTTTATTTAGAAATTTTATACTCATAAATCACTATTGATATTAGTATGTAAAATTAATATAAGACCTGAATTATTAAAAATTCAATTATTTTAATGTTAATAAACTAAATATTTACTTAAAGAATGTATAGTAAAATTGTAAAGAAATTATTAAAAATTAATAAATATGAAAATCGGAATGGTTTTTCCTGCTGTAGAGTATGGAGGACAAGAAAAAAATTTAGTTCTTTTAAGCAATGAACTATATAAAAAAAAATATGATTTGGAAATACTTTCATATGGTAATAAAAATTTTACTACAGCTAATATAAATCCGAATATAAAAAGAATAAACCTTGAGCTTAATAGCATAAAATTCGTAATTATAAATTTGATAATTACGCTAATTACAAGTGGGATGCTAAAAATCTACCTCAAAAGTTCTTTAAAAATAGTCGGGTATTTAATTTCAAATAAATATAATACGCTTATTTGCTTTCAAGCAGGTGGATTAATTTCATTTCTAAAAATACTAACTATGAGCAAAACAAAAATTATTACAAGAGAATCTACTTCTCCTATTAGTATGACTCGAATTCAAAAGTCTGCATTTTTTTATTCCTTACGTATAAATCTTAAAAAGTTTTTTTATAACTTGTCGGATTTAATCATTGCAAATTCAAAAGGGAGTAAAAACGAAATAAATAACATTTTAAATAAAGATAAAGCAATTCAAATCAATAACATTTGCGATTTCAGTAATACTCAAATAATAAGTGCTACAAAATTCGATCCTATTTTTAAGTCTCCAACAAAAAAAATTATTACAGTAGGAAGATTAAATGCCACTAAACGAGTGGATATTTTATTAAAAGCCACAAAAAAAATATTAGACACACACAATGTAGATTTAATCATAGTGGGAGAAGGCCCTGAAAAACTAAAACTAAAAAAACTAGCAAAAGATTTAACAATTTCTGAAAGAGTACATTTCATAGGATTTTCTGATGAAACTCACAATTGGATTGCTAATTCAGATTTATATGTATCAGCAAGTATAGTAGAAGGTTCTCCAAACTCTATCATAGAATCAGTATGTTTAGGCACACCAGTTGTAGCTGCGGACTGCAATTTTGGACCAAAAGAAATTTTAGATAATGGTAAAATTGGTATTCTTGTTCCAATAAATAATACATCTAAAATGATTAAATCAATAAATAACATTCTTGATAACGAAAAGCTTAGGAAAGAGTTAAGCAAACTTTCAAAAAAACAAAAATCAAATTACTCTGCGGATAAAATCTCAGAATTATATATAAGGGAAATAAGTAAACTTAATGAAATTAATTAAATTAACATTTTTAAGCTTAATATATATAACAATAATAAGTTGTAGTACAACCGTAATTAATACTGACATAGTTGATTCTGAGAAAGACACTCAAATAATCACAAAATTTGATCTAAAAATGAGCATGTTTATGGCGCAAGTATGGTCTACGATAAGAGTCCTTGAAGTAAGTCAAATCAACTCGCCTTTTGATAGAGAAGCTTTAGAAATTAAAAATTGTATATCAAAGCTTGGGGCAAAAAATATGAATAATATTAAAACAAAAGAATTTATAGATATCAAAGAAGAATTCCAAAACACCAATTCTTCTCTTAAAAATACAAATATAGATTCATATATCACTAACTACATTCAAAAATTAGAAGTTTTTATGAATTATACAGAAAATAAAATGGCAAATACTAAATATACAAAAGATAATCCTATCGATGACTGGGAAAATCAAATTAAAAATATGATGAGTATAAAATTTCGTAAAATAGAAGAAGGTACCGCCAATAGAAATCTAAGGGATGCTATAAACGGATACAGAACTGAAAGAAATAAAATAATGGGACCTTCAGCGCAGATTTTAAGTAAGTACGACAAAATAATACACGATTCAACTATGCTATTTCATATGAGAAACTTTGTTTCTAATACTCTAGATATCAAAGATATAACAGATAATCAAAATATTGATTACTATTTTTGGAGATCAAATAAAGAAAAATTCCTCAATAATTCTATTTGTTCTGAATAAAACTCCTTTGTTTAAATTGAATAATTTGAACTTAAAATCTATAATAGCTTTTCATATTAATTTTTGGTGAACAATGAAAATATTTAACTCTCTAAAATCAGTAAAAGGTAGAGACAGAAATAACAGAATGGTTAGAAGAAAAGGTCGAGTCTACATAATTAACAAAAAAAACCCTCGTATGAAAGTCAGACAAGGGTGACATCTTTTAACAAAATTGGACTTATTGGCATGGGAGACATGGGTTTTTCTGTAGCAAAATATCTTACCAAATCCAATTATAGTGTTCTTACAAACATAGATAACCGATCTGAAAAAAGTAAAAATAATGCCAAAAAATCTAATTCTCAAATAGTATCATTTGAAAATTTAATTCTAAACTCACAATTTATAATTTCAATAATCCCTCCTTCTGCATCACAGCAAACTGCAAAAAACATTTCTTTTTATTCTAAAAAGCTTTCAAAACCCGTAATATACATTGATGCAAACGCAATTTCTCCAAAAACAACTTTAGACATAGAAAACGATTTTTACAAAAATGCCGAACAATCAAGCATATATATTGACGGTTCAATTATTGGGGGACCACCCAATGATAATTACAAACCAAATTTATACCTCTCAGGTAAAAATATTAAAAAAATTGATAAAATGAAATCTAATGCATTCAACATAATTAATTTAGGAGAAGAGACAAAGCTAGCATCTAGTTTGAAAATGTGCTACGCGTCATGGACTAAGGGTTCGAGTGCCTTAATAATATCTATGTTACTTTTGGCAGAAAAATCAAATGTTCTATTTCAACTATTAGATGAATTAAACTATAGTCAAAAAGAGCTTATAACAAAGATGATAAAAACTTTCCCATCAATATCTGAAAAATCATACAGATGGATTGCTGAAATGGAAGAAATAGCTAGTACATACTATGAAAACGAACTAAATCCTGGAGCATTAGACAATGCTAGTTCTATTTATAAATTAATTTCAGGAAACAAAAATAAATTAGCTAAATTTCTAAATCAAATAAATTGATAAATCAAGCTACGGTTTTTCGTCGTTCATCCCAGTAAACTAAAATTTGAGTAGCAATTGCAATTGACGAATAGGTACCAGATATAAGACCAACTATCAAAACTAAAATAAAAGGTTTTAATGTTTCTCCGCCAAATAAATACATAGCAAGAAGTGTAACTAAAAGAGTAATGCTTGTGTTTAATGATCTACCAAAGGTTTGAGAAATACTTAAGTTAACTACATCAGATAACCTAATCCCACTATATTCAATGATGTTACTCCTCAATCTATCTAATACAACTATAGAATCATTTACGCTATAACCAAGAACAGTTAAGAAAGCAATAATAAACATAGTATTGATTTCATAATCTAAAAATATTCCTAATATGGCAAAAACTCCAAGTACCAATAAAGTGTCATGTAAAAGCGCTATTATTGATGCAACGCTAAATCGAATTGGATTAGGAACATTTCTGAAAGCCCACCAAATATAAATAAATATTCCCAAAGTAGCTGCAAATACTGCCCAAAAAGCATTAACTACTGTTTCTTGAGCTATCAAAGGAGAAATCAAGTCAAATGATAAAATTTGAATATCATCCTCAGTAGCAGTAAGTGGATCAATCAAATTTATTAAAGTATCTTTTTGCTGATCATTTATATCAAAAGTTCTAATAAAAAAAGTACTATCACCAAAGTTTTGAACAATTGAAGATTCAAATTCAGTCCCTATAAGGGCATTTCTTATATTTTCAGAAGAATTATAATCGGGAAGCTTAATAGTTAAACTACTACCTCCAGTAAAATCAATCCCTGGTTTAAGTCCACCCATACCCATAAATACAATTCCGACAGTAAGTATCAAGAACGACAAACTAAAAAACCATTTTTTATTTTTTGAAATATTCATAATATTCCTCACAATAAATCTTTGCGACCGGCAGGCACGTAAAGAGATAGAACTTTTGAAAGAATAGTATTAGCAGAAAGTTTTAATATTGTTTGAGTTAGAAGTAGAGCTGAAATCATACTTATGATGACTCCGACTGATAATGTTATAGCAAAGCCTTTAACTATTGTTGCGCCTAATTGATCTGCAAACCAAAATAATATCAAACAAGTGATAAGCGTAGAAACATTACTATCCCTAATTGCCGGCCAAGCTTTATTGAATCCTGTATTAACAGCCATAGATAAAGTTTTTCCTGTTCTTAATTCTTCTTTTAATCTTTCAAAAATAAGAATATTAGCATCAACTGCCATACCTATAGAAAGTATAGCTGCAGCAATCCCGCTCAGTGTTAATGTGACAGAAAGCAATTTAAATACCGCAATAACAACCAAGCAATAACAGAATAAAGCGATAGATGCAAAAATTCCTGGAATTCTATAATACAAAACCATAAATACCACTACTAATAACAATCCTATTCCTGCTGCATAATAACTTTTTGACAGACTATCTGCACCAAGAACAGCATCAACATCTCTTTCTTGTATCAATTTAATCGGAACTGGTAATCTCCCTGATTCTAGCATTAGTGACAAATCGTTCACTCTATCTAGTGTAAATGTGGGACTATCTATAAATGCGGCTCCCCCCAAAATTGGTTTATTAACACCAGGACTAATAAGTTCTTGATCATCCAAAAATATTGCTATTTTATCCGATGTAGCAGCTATTTCAGTTGTAAGTTCAGCAAACTTCCGAGTGCCTTGATCATTAAATTCAACATTTATGATAGGTTTATTTGTTTGTTGATGCTGACCGGGGTATGCTCTTTCAAGGTCCTCACCTGTCAAACCAATAATTTCATCTCTTTGGCCAACCAAAATGCTAATAAATTCAATCGACATTGAATCTCCAAATTTAGTTTTAGCTTCATCAAGGGAATCATAGTAATCAGCAGGTATCATAAAAGAAAATTGATTGCCATCATCCGTTTCAGCAATGAAAGTTCCAAGCAATTCAAATCTAACTCTTTCCTCTGCTCCACTTATTTCTACTTGCAATCTGTCATATCCTGGAGAATCCAAGCTAGTGACAAGTTGTTCTTGCAATAACTGTAAGTCAGAAAAAGCTTTTTCATCAAAATCAACAAAAACACCTATTGGAGTTGCAACAGGAGCTGGTTCACCCGGTTTTGGTGTAACTTGATCATTGGAACTAGACTGAGTACTAGACTGATCATTGTCAGAATAAGGGTCAGGATAAAAATCTAAACTAACATTTTTTATACCACTATTTATATTTTCACTAACAGGATCGCTGGCGTCAGTATATCTGTGTTTGAATTCAAGTCTGGCAGTTTCTCCAATCAAACTTTTTGCCCTATCAGGGTCTGTAATTCCAGGTAATTGAACTAATAGCCTGTCTTGACCAATTAATTGAATGTTAGGTTCTCCTAATCCTGAAGAATTAACTCTTCTTTCAATAGTTTTTATCAAAGCCTGCATTTGAGTTTCTGAAGGAGGTATAGAATTGTTTTCTTGATCTTTTAGATCAGATTGATAAACAAGATGACTCCCCCCTTGTAGATCTAATCCAAGTTGCAATCCTAATACAGCATCCGATCCAAATTCATTGCCACCTATTGAAAACTTTTGTGTGAAAACTACAAAAGCCGAAATAGTTACAATAGATAATGAAAATAATACAGATTTCCAATAACGTCTCAAAAAAAATCCTTTTAAATTATTTTTTTAATAAATTTTCAGCTAATTTTAATGCTTTAGCTTTTGTCATGTTGCCACTATTTATAAGTTCATTTTCAATAGCATTTAAAACCCTACCAACTTCCGGGCCTTCATTCAATCCAAAAATTTCCATGATTTGATGCCCGTCTATAACATTTGCATATTTTTGTTCCAAGTCGGTAGATATATTCTTTATTCTAAAATAAATTTTACTCAATTTATTGAAATGATCAATATAATTTTCAGAATTATAAACACTTGTTGATAAAAAATCAGCGAAATCTAAATAAACCAATTCAAGTAAAAATTCTCCACAATCTCGTTCTAATTTTCGCAAAGATTTATCAGAGGGTTCTGTCGCAAGAGATATCAAATGGCCAAGTCTTAAATGATTTCTAATTAAATTATTAATATAATTTTTGGATTTCAAACTAAACTTCATACCTGTCAAATATTCAGAAGCCATCCTGGAACCTAATTCCTCATGAGATATAAATGTAATTTTATCATCTACAATTTTTTTAGTTATTGGTTTTCCAATATCGTGAAAAAAAGTAGCTAATTTGATATATGGGATAATATTTTTATCATGCGAATATGAGTTCTTGTCTAATTTTCCAAACACCTCATCATCAATTAATTTTTCAACATAGTACAATGCAGCTACTTGATGATTAAAAACATCTTTATCATGAAATCCTAACTGTTCTACCCCTAATGTACCCGCAATAAAAGGAAAAACAAAAGTTAGTAAATTAGTATCTTTTAATAAAAGTACAGATTCATATGTTTTTTTTAATGTGAAAATCTCAATCAATTCATCTCTTACTCGCTCTTTGCTGACTTCATTAATTAAATATGATTGTTTTTTGAAATAATTTAATGTCTTCGGGTCAATTTGTAAATCTAATTTAGATGACAATCTGACTAATCTCAGCAGTCTAAGAGGATCATCAAGGACTTTATTTCGATCTGTATACCTTAAAATTTTATTTTTTAAATCAGAAATCCCATTAAACGGATCGATAATAGTATTTAAAAAATCCTTATCTTTAGTAATTTTTATTGCCATAGAATTAATTGTAAAATCTCTTTTAGATAAATCATTAATCAAGCCATCATCCTGACTCTCAAATTCAGTAACATCAATAAAAATTTTTGCATCCATGTTAACTAATCGATAAGTAGACAGCCCATGGTTACTAAATTTTATTCTTTTACATTTTAAATATGTAGCTATTGATTTAGTAAATTGATCAATATTTTTATCAACCACAAAGTCAAAATCATTTGGTGTATCCCCCAAAACGAGATCCCTCACTGCACCTCCAACTAGATAGGCGTTATAATCTTTTTCTGAGATATAATTTAATAAATTATTAAATTCTTCTTGGATTTGGCTTTTATTAATCTTTAAGACTTGGTTTTTCATTGAGATTCTTGTTCCAATTGCATAAGTCCCGAATGCCAATCACCTTTTACATGATTTACTAAATGATCAAAATACATTATTCCATTTAGATGATCTATTTCATGTTCTAATACTTGTGCCAGCACCCCGTCTGCTTTTATTTTCCATTTTTGCCACTTCATATCAAGTCCTTTTGCTTTTATCCACAATGATCTATTAACAATACCTTTATATCCAAATACACTTAAGCACCCCTCTTCTACTTCTCTATTTCCAAAAGTTTCAGTTATTTCAGGGTTTATTAATACTCGAAATTGCTCTTCATCAGGAATCTTTATAACAACAATTCTTTTCATATAGCCCACCTGATTACCAGCTAATCCTACACCCTTATGGTAATCTAAAGTCTCACACATATCATCTGCCAATCTTATGAGATCCTTGTTTATCTCAGTAATCTTAGTACATTTTTTCCTTAACATAGGGTTTGGAAATTGTAATATTTCTAATAATGCCAATTAAATACCTCTCAATTTAATTTTGATTTAATTTAATTAAATTAAATACATCTAATAATATTGTCATAAAAACTTACAAAGTATAGAATATACTATCATTTCATTTCAAGAATGATATTTCCATTAATATAAGGATTTAATTTTGATCGAATTAAACAATATAACTAAATATTATGGTAACTTTCCTGCAGTTACCGATATTTCATTTAAAATAGATAAAGGTGAAATAGTTGGATTGCTTGGACCAAATGGGGCCGGCAAGTCTACTACTATGAAAATGATTACAGGATATATGCCTCCTACATCAGGAGAGCTTTCTATCGATAATTATGATATTGTTCAGCAATCCATAGAAGCTCGTAAAAAAATAGGATACCTGCCTGAAACAGTTCCTTTATACACTGATATGACAGTTTATTCTTATATTGAGTTTATGGGAAAACTAAGAGGGATTAATTCAAAAACAATAAAAAACAAAGTAAATAATGTTGTTGAAATTTGTAAATTAGGCGATTATCGAAATAGTCTTATATCCAAGTTATCGAAAGGATATAGACAAAGAGTTGGAATAGCCCAGGCAATTATTCATGAACCTGAAGTACTAATTTTAGATGAACCAACAATTGGGATTGACCCAAACCAGGTAGTGGAAACACGACAACTTATTAAAAACTTATCCGGAGAACATACGTTAGTTCTTAGTAGTCATATCCTACCTGAAGTTAGCACTATATGCGAAAGAGTATTAATCATTAATGAAGGTGAAATTGCAGCATCAGATACAATCGAAAATCTAAGCTCTTTAGTATCTGGAACATCAAAAATAGAAATAGATATAATTGGATCTCCGCAGTCAGTGCAAAATGCGATAGAAAAAATAGATGGAGTTAAAGCCATTGATTTGTGGGTGAAGAAATCAGCAAACGAATTCACAACATTTTCTATCGAAACTGATATTTCAAAAGATATAAGGTCTGAAATATCAAAAACCATTATTAATAATAATTGGGAATTACTAAGACTTGAAGCAATGGGAATGTCTTTGGAAGATATTTTCCTGAAAATTACTACCACAGAATAATGTTGGATTAAACTAAATGAAAAATATAATACTGATTACATTAAAAGAAACCAAAACATATTACTTAAGCCCTATGGCATACATTGTAGGTGCAATGTTTTTGGGATTAACATGGTTATTTTTTAACACGAGTATTGTTCCGGGAGATTTGAATCCAATAACTGAAGCAAATGTAAGAGGATACTTGGATCCGACTACATTATTGTTCATTATTTTTTCACCATTAATCACAATGAGATTATTCTCTGAAGAAGAAAAACTAGGAACTTTGGAATTACTTTTCACATCCCCTGTAAAAGATATAGAAATAGTTATAGGTAAGTACCTTGCATCTGCAATAATATTAACTTCCACATTGATGTGCACCTTTTTCTACGTTTTATTAATTTACCTTTTTAGCTCACCTGATCTTGGTCCTCTACTAAGTGCGTATTTAGGAATAATTTTATATGGCATAGCAACTTTAGGTGTTGGATTGTTTGCCTCTTCTCTAACAGGTAATCAAATTGTTTCAGCAGTTGTTGGAACAGTATTATTATTACTTTTATCTTTTATTGATTCATTAGGCGCTATGCTAGAAGGACTACCAAGTACTGTATTCAACGAAATGGCTTTAAATTATCATTTTGACGATTTTACTAAAGGTGTAATTGATGTAGGCAACATAATATATTATATTTCAATTGCTATTTTGTTCTTATTTTTTACAACTCTTAACCTTCAAATTAGGAGATGGAAGTAAATTATGCTTAACAAAATATTTGAATATTTTAAAAATGAAATCTTACCTTATATAACAAATATGAATTATTTGATAATTCTGTTAGGAATCTCAGGTACTATATCAATGATATTTGGTGGTATTAGCTACTTCATCATTACTGAAATCCAAGATTTTTCACTATCTATAATAATTGCAGGCTCAATTTTAAATTTGACAGCCCTTTTGTTATCACCAAGATCTACTGCTTCATTCATTAAAGGCCGAAGAGGTAAATACGGAACAAATTCAGCAATAATGTTTGTCTGCGTTTTAACAATTATAATTTTGGGAAATTCATTTTTTGTAATTAATTCTTACAGATTTGACACAACAGCCACAAGAGTGTTTTCATTATCAAAACAAACAGAAAAATTATTAGCAAACTTAGAAACGCCTGTAAGAGCAAATGCTTTTTTTGTGCCAACAGACAATGATCAAGCTAAATTAAAAACAAATGCTGAAGATTTGTTATCTGAATTTGCAAAAAAATCATCAAAGTTTAGCTATCGATTTACAGATCCTCAACTAAACAAAACATTAGCAATCAAGTATGGAGTAATGCAATATCCTGCTATAGTTTTTGAAGATTTATCAAGCGGGAAACAACAACCTGTTTACGAGAAAGCATTCAACCCTTTCAGTGAACAAGATTTTATAACAGCTATGCTAATTGCAATGGGTGATAAACAAAAAGTAATTTATTATTCAAATGGTCATAAAGAAAAAAGTCTTTCAAGAGATATATCAACAAATGAAGTTACAGATGAAGGAATAGATTATTTTATTGAAGGTTTAAAAAGAGATAATTATGATGTGAAATCTATTAATTTTGAACAAGTGGAATCTGTTCCTTCTGATGCAGCTGCGTTAATAATTATAGGACCCAAATCTGCATTACCTCAAAATCATGCTAAAATGATTGCTGACTATATAGCTGTTGGAGGTCGAATTGCATTTTTATTAGATCCAAATCCTCACGTTACATGGAACGAACTTTTAAGTAATTGGGGAATAATTGTTTCACAACAACCAATCGCTGACCCATTAAGCTCATTAGCTGGAAGTAAATTCCTGACTCCTTTACTTCAAAAATCTAATAACCAATTTGTACCAGAACAAAAATTACTACAATATACTCGTAATAACTCTGCAGAAACAAAAAGAATACTTTCAATAACCGACCAGATTAATGCTGCTTTTTTTCCTGGAGCTGGAGCAATTATAGAAACAATCAATGAAAACGAAAGACCTTTTCATGTTCAAAATATACAATTAGGTGTTTCAACAGCAATAAGTTGGCTGGAACCAGACATTGAAGAACCTCAATTTGATGAAAACACAGATATACAGGGGCCTTTTTCAATGATTTCAATTATTGAGTCTACTGGCCCCGTCACAACAAATGCACCGATCTTTGACCTTAGTAAAATCATGATATTTGGAGACTCTGATTTTGTTACAAACAAATGGTTCTATAGTAATCAGAATAGTGATTTAATATTAAATTCAATGGCATGGCTAGCTGAAGACTACGAAGTGATTTCAATTAGGCCAAAAGTAGTACCCTTTAGATCAATTGTTGTAAACAGAAGAGAACGAGAGGTTCTAAAATGGACAAGTGGTTTACCTTTTGTTTTAATGCTTGTAACTAGCACAGTGGTGTGGTGGAGAAGAAGATAGCCCATTTTAATTAACTAGGAATTATACTTGAACTATAAAATAACAATTTCATTTATATTATTAGCTCTCATTTCAGTAGGGGTTTTTAATTATTTTAATTCAAATCAAACTGAAGAAGTTTCAATAGATCCACCTTGGTTTTATCAAGTTTCAATGGATGACATTAATTTTATTGAAGTAACAAAGAAAAAACAGACTGTCGGTTTTTATAAAAATACAGATAGGACTTGGTCTTTTGTAAATCCAAAAGGAATCCCCCCAAGTTACGAACGATGGGGTGGAGTCACATTATTATTGAGTGGCCCTCAAACACAACGATTATTAGTAGCCGATAAAGTTGATGATCCTGCTCAGTATGGTTTGGACGACCCGAATCTCATTATTAATTTTGATTTGATTGGTGGGAGAAACTTGAGGCTTAAACTAGGTGATGCAACTTCTGATTTTAAGCATTATTACTGTCAAATCAATGACTTTGAAGAATTATTTATCATATCATCTATGTGGAATGATGTATTAGGTGATTTGGTAACTGATCTCCCTTATCCAAAATGGTATGTTAAGCGAAATCCAAAAGATATGGTAGGAATAGCAATATACAAAGGGGATATTGAATCTCAATCTACACCTGCTAAAAAATTTGAAACAAAAAATAACAAAGATTGGTATTTCATGGATCTTACTCAATCAGAAAATGACTCAACAGATACATTAACTCAAGCTCCAGGAACATCATATGCTGCATTCTTTAAAACAAGTGAAAAAATTGAACTTGATCAAGATTTATGGTCAAAAAAACAATATTTAACTTCTGGCCCATCCCAAATCGAGGTAGCACAATCTTATGCCAGCGAACCTGAAGACTATGCAAAATTTGGGATCAACAATGGTGGCAATGCTATAGAATTAAGATTTAATTCATCTTCGCAAAAAGGCACTGAATTTATTGATGGAATTTTATTGAAAATCGGAGACAAAACCGAAGATGGAAAATTTTATTACGGTTACTTTGAAAATAATGAATTTGTAAAACCAGTTTTAAAAATAGATTCAGAATGGGTAGATAATGTCATGGATCTTTATGACAACCCTCCAATCAAATAACAATCACATAGTCAAGCTTCTGTATAAGTCTAATAATCTTTCTGGTAAATCTTTAACATCATCTAAAACTTCATAACCCATATCTTGTGTCATAGTTTGAAGATAATCATGTCCATTTTTATCAACTGTTAAACAAAAAGCATTGATATCTTTATTTTTAGCCTCTGTGAGTGCCATTTTTGTATCATGCACAGCATATTCTTTTTCAACTCCTTCCCTGCTATATCCTCGGTCTTGAGGCCTACCATCACTAATCAAAAACAATAATTTTGTTCTAGATTGAATTTTATCAAGCTTAGAAATAGCATGCCTGATTGCTGGTCCCATCCTTGTGGCATGTAATGGTGAAATTTTATCTATTCTAGATTTAATATTGTCATTTAATGATTCATCTAGGTCTTTAACTGTATAAAATTCAACATTTTCTCTCCCATACCCAGAAAAACAATAAATTCCATATTGATCACCAAGATTTTCTAGGGCATCCATAATCAAAACAGATGCTTCTTTTTCTACATCTATTATTCTCTTATAAGTTCTAACAATTCCTGATTTTCTTCTTGATTTAACCCATTTCATATAGTCTACCGGGTCATCTGGTACGTCCCAATCATTACTAGAAGAAGAATCTTCTATTGACTCTGCAGTTGAAGCACTAACATCTAATAAGAATACACATGCAACATCACGTTGGATTTTATTTCTCCTCCAATATAATTTTTCGCTTGGACTAACGCCCGTTTTGATATCTACAAAAGCTTCAATAACATCATCAATATCAAATTCTTCTCCATCTTCTAATCTATTAACTTTTTTTAACATCTCAGGAGATATCATTTCAAATTGCCTTCTTAAATGTGATACTAGGACACTGTAATCTAATAAGGTGTCATCATAAAATTGCCTGTCACCTTCTCCCATAATTCTTTCTTTTACAATACACCAACGTGGTTTATAATCATTTGACCTAAAATCCCATTCATCATAAATATAAGATTCAGGATCATCAGTTTGTAACTCTTCAAATTCACCACTATCGTCATCAGTTTCACCTGGACTATGCTTAGAATTCTCACTTAATTCAGAGCTGATTTCTTTTAGTATATTTTCAGCAATCATATCAGTGGATGAATCTATTGGCCTTTCAGTTGCATCCATATCTAAATTCTCCATTTGGTCCAATAATTCTTTTAACATTTCCGGACTTATGTTTTCCTGAGAAAATTCTGTATTATCACTATCCATAGATCTCATATTTTCCAATAATTGCACTAACTCAGGTTTAAAATCACCTCTATAATCTACTTGTTCAGGAGACTGATATTCATCAGATTCACTATGCATGTCCATAGCATCTTGATTCATCATAAATTGTAGAATTTCTTGTAACACATTATCGTCTTCATAATATTCATCTTGTTGGTCATATTCGAGATTTAAATCTTCAGTCTCTTCGTCATCCATATTCTCATTTTGTATAGAAAAGATAATTTTATATACTCTAATGCTAACTTCAATTGAGTCTTCAACTGTGGAACTCATATTATTAATAACAAGATTCATTAGTGTAAGAATTTGTTTGTATTGGTCTATATATTTTTTGGGAACTCTGGCATTTTCTGATTTACCTAAGCTAATTTGTACTAAAAATTCCACTAACGCATCTTGGGCATTTAATGTATTAATATTAGGCCTAGTATTCAAAGCCTCTAATTTGACTTTTTCAAAATCTAAACTAAGTCCTTGATATTTATGTTTAATATTTTGCTCTATACGAGTGTCTTCTATAATAGCAAATATATCTGAAATCAATTTTCTATTCTCGAATAAATCAAAAAATAAATTAAAATCAGTTTTAGTTTTTTCGTGGGAAGGTAATTTATCATTTTCTTGGTTTTCTTCAAGTGGAAAATGAATGCTTTCTTTTATATTTTCTTTTTTTATATAATCTTTATATAAATCAGTTCTCATATCTTCAAATAACGTACTAGGAGTATGAAAATCAAACTTAAAACTTCCAAATTCTAATCTTCCTACTTGGTGACTGGATATTACTTTAAACCATTTATAATTTGTAGATTTATCTTCAAATCGATTAATGATTTCTGGCACAAAAATTGATTTTCCTTCCGTTGTAGGATTCATTGTAGATGACCATCCTATATTTTTGTCAACTAATTCTGAAGATGGTAAAATCTCCAATTCTGTTCCTGCTAATGCAGAACAATATAATTGAAGTAATTCTTTAACAGACTCATATTCAACAGATGAGCTGATTTTATTTAGAACATTTTCACTTGTAAGTGATTCAAGTTTAAAAAAAGCTATGGCTGCATCAGTATTTGTTGACAATAACTCAGTTCCCTCTGAATACCATTCGTCAATTTTAGTTATGTCAATTTTACTTAAAATATCAGGAACTACTGATAAAAATCCAGAAATTACTTTTGGTTGAGTTTTTGAAAGATCAGAGCACAATTCCAAAATTTTATCATATGATTTTGCACTGATATGATTAAATGGTATGGCAACATCATCCATAATTGTATTGGAAGAATGCCCTCCCTGCTTAATGATTGATAACACTAAATTCATTAATTGAATTCTTTGTCTGTCATTAAATTTCATTAAGTGCTTAGGAGAATTTTCTATAACATTTTTCAAATCTCTACTTGAATTATTTTTAAAACTAACCAAAAATTCTATGCCTGTTAATTTTGAATTAAATTTAGTTAAAAAGTTATAACTGTTTTCCAAGCACTCTACAGCCATGTCATATGATTGCTTAGTTATATCGTTTAAAAGATAAATAATTTGTTCGAATTCTGAAAAAGTTAGCACTTTTAAAAATTTTGTTGAATGATCTAATACTTTTGAGGCAAAATTCCCTGATTTCCAGCTACGGTCATAAATTTTCTCTAACATGATTGCCATAGAATCAATATGTCGGCCTTTGGTTACACTTAAAAAATTACTTGAATTATTTATATAAGAAGCAGCCAAAACTGGAGATAATAATATCAACTTATTTATCATTTTGGACCACTGTATTAAATTTGGTCCACTCAAAAAATCAGATAATGTAACAGAAGTTTTTAACATATCAGTTGCAATTTCCCATGATCTAACTCCAGAATCAGTTATACTCTGTATATCTTGATTCCATTCTTTTAATTCATCACCATTAAATATTTTCTTCAATACTGATATTGAAGCATTGTACTCAGATTTTAAATTCTCAGGATATTTATCAAAAATATGTTTTGTCATACGGTTTCATCCAATAAATTAAGCAAATTATTAATTATTTTTGCAGTTGCTCCAAAAATAATATTACCATCATAGTAAAAGGCTTTATTATTTTTAATACAATTTTTATTAATTATATAGTCATTCCTCCAATTAATTTGATTATTTAATTCACTGACAGGTACAAATAACATACTTTCAACTTCACAAGACAAAGAAAATTTTTGTTTATTGATAATTTTCCCAACATATGGATGAATTAAAAATTGTGTAGAAGTTAATACGGTATCTAACTTACCAAACAATTCAATATCCGAAAATGGTACTCCAATTTCCTCTTGAACTTCTCTTGTTGCTGTTTGATAGAGATTTTGATCTGATATTTCTAAAGACCCTCCCGGAAATCCTATTTCTCCAGGGTGATGCTTTAATTTTTGACTTCTGACTTGTAAAACTAAATTCATTTGATTATTTATTTCGTAAAATAAAACAAAAACAGATGCCAATTTTGTTTTAGGTAGTTGTGAAACCAACATTGGACTATAAGATTCAATCTTAGATTTTAAACAATATATTTCCATTTATACTATTCAGCAAAAATAGATGAAATCACCTCTTGAATTCCTTCATGAAGCACTTGATCGTCTGTAATTGCCCAATTTACAGAAACTTGGCAAGCTCTAATTGGTTTAACACCTTGAGAAATCATTTTAGCAGCATATATCAGTAATCTTGTAGATGCACCTTCAGGCAAGCCATGGTCTTTCAAGTTTCTAATCTTTTCACCCAAAGTAGCAAGTTTAAATGAAGTGTCTTTGTCTAAATCAGATTCATGTGCAATGATTTCTGCTTCTTTTTCAACTGATGGATAATCAAATTCAATAGCAACAAACCTTTGTCTTGTACTATGTTTTAAATCTTTAAGTGCGCTTTGGTAGCCTGGGTTATAAGATAAAACTAATAAAAATCCATCATCAGCTTCAAGTAATTCACCTTTTTTCTCAACAGGTAATATTCTTCTGTGGTCCGTTAATGGGTGTATGATCACTGTCGTATCTTTCCTGGCTTCAACAACTTCATCCAGATAGCATATTCCTCCTGCTTTAACAGCTCTAGTCAAGGGACCATCCATCCAAACAGTTGAATCACCTTCTAATAAATATCTACCAACCAAGTCACTTGCAGTCAAATCTTCATGACATGCAATAGTAACCAAAGGAATATTAGGCTTTGATTTGTCAGGCTTCTTAAGGCCTTTTTCTTCTAATTCTTTACCCATTTTGTAGGCCATGTATTCAACAAATCTTGTCTTACCACAACCTGTAGGGCCTTTGAATAATACCGGGATTCTTTGCTTGTATGCTGATTCAAACAACTCCACTTCATCGCCAACCGGAACATAATAAGGTTTTTCAGTAGCAAAATATTCTTCGATTATGTAGCTTTTATATATAGATTGAGTTTTATCTGCCATATTAATTCCTATTGAAATTATCATTTTAATTACTGATATGTAATTATAGATCTCTAAATTACAAATATCTACTAATGAATTAATAATTTATAATCGTTAAACAAATTTTAGGATTATCTTATTTCTGTTAGAATATATTTCTAATTTTTTTTAATCATCATTATATGGCTTCATCAAAAGAAAAAAATAACAAAGCTAATAATCCAAAAATATTAGTTGATAATGTATCTAAAATTTTCGGATCTCGAATTGCGGTAAACAATATAAGTTTCTCTATTAACAAAGGAGAAGTTATAGGTTTTTTAGGTCCTAATGGAGCCGGAAAAAGTACTACAATGCGTTTGTTAACCTCCTACTATACACAAAATTCAGGTGATATATACATAGACTCAATAAATACAAAAGATTCAGATATAGAAACAAGAAAGAAAATTGGGTATCTTCCTGAGAGTAATCCTCTTTATGGAGAAATGCTAGTTAAAGATTATCTAAAATTAATTGGTGATTTAAGAAATTTAAATCAATCTGACTATAAAAATAACTTAGCAAATGCTATAGACGAGACTGGAATTCACGAATACTACTACAGCCCCATAAATCAACTTTCAAAAGGATATAGGCAAAGAGTAGGATTGGCTCAAGCTATATTACATCAACCCGAAATTCTTATTCTTGATGAGCCAACAGAGGGGCTCGACCCTAACCAAAGAGTAACTATGAGAAATTTGATTAAATCTTTGGGAGAACAAAGAACAATCATGTTATCTACACATGTTTTACAAGAAGTTGAAACAACATGCTCAAGGATTATACTTATAAACAAAGGCAAATTGATCGCAGAAGGAACAATTGAAGATATTTTAGAAAGTCAAAATAAAAATCAAAGTGTTGAAATTGAAATTATCGGCGAAAATGTAGAATCAAAATTAAAATCCATAGCTGGAATTAAAGATATCAAATTAATCGACAATGATAAATTAAAGAAATTTAATATATCTCTTGAAGATGGAGCTGATCCAAGAAAAGACATTTTTAATAAAGCTATTCAAGAAAATTGGATAATTATGAATATGAACAAAACATCTCCTAGGCTAGAAGATGTATTTAAATTTTTAACAATCGGAGAAGATAGTTCCGCACAATGAAGCAATTATTAACAATATTAAAGAAAGACTTAAGATCATATTTTGATCAACCAACTGGATATATTTTAAATATAATATTCATAGTAGCGATAGCATTTATGTTTTTTAGAACTATTGATACAACTAACGAGGCTTCATTGAGACCCATGTTTTCATTGTTGCCATGGATTTTAGCAATTTATATTCCTGCTGTATCAATGAGGTTATTTTCTGAAGAACAAAGGGATGGTACTCTTGAAATCTTATTTACTCAACCTGTAAGAGGTACCACAGTAATCTTAGCAAAATTTTTAGCAGGACTTATATTTATATCAATAGGTATACTTGGCACAATATTAATACCAATATCCTTAACTTTTGCTGGTAATTTAGATGTTGGCGCGTTGGTTGCTCAATATATTGGGGCAATTCTGTTATCATCGTCGCTAGTAAGTATAGGAATTTTTGCTTCGAGTCTCACTAAAAATCAAATAGTTGCGTTTATAATTTCCTTATCAGTTAGTATGTTATTGCTAGTTTTAGGATTAGATTTTATTAATATCACTTTACCGTCAGCCCTTTCTGTGTTATTGCAAGACCTGAGCCCCCTAACACATTTTTCTTCAATTACAAGAGGTCTGATTGACTTACGTGATGTGTTGTATTTCATTTCAATTGATATAGCTTTCTTAAGTATTACTTATTTAAATACAAAGGGTAAAAGCCTTAACTCTAATTCTCCACAATACAGAAATTTACGGGTCGGGGTAGGAAGTTTAGTGATACTAAGTTTAGTGTTTGCATGGTTTGGAAGCTCTATTCAGGGAAGGATTGATCTTACAGAAGATAGAATTTACTCATTAGCTCCATCAACTAAGGAAATTTTTGATAATCTTGATGATTATCTAACAATTACTTTATACGAATCTAAGGATCACCCGATAAACACAGCACTAACAGCAAGAGATGTTAATGACTTTTTAGCTGATTTAGATGCCCGATCAAAATTTATTAAAATCAAACACAGATATCCAGATGCTGATGAAAAAGACAAAGAAGAATCTGAAATAGTTGGAATTCCGCCTGTGCAATTCAATGTTCAAAGACAAGGCGAATTTCAAGTTAAAACTGGATACTTAGGAATGACACTAGCATATGCAAATAACAAAGAAGTTATACCATTTGTTGAATCACTAGATGGATTAGAGTACAAGTTAGCATCTTTAACTTTTAAAATGCTTAATGACACAAAAAAATCAATAATTTTCCTTGATCTTCCTTCTTCTAAAATCAATCAAAACATGGGGTCATTTATTTCATTACTAGCACAACAATATGATATATCAGTTGCAGATATCAATGAAATTGATCAAATAAAAAATACCCCCGATGTTTTTATAATTGCAGGTGGTAATTACGAGAATGTAGATCAACTTAAAACTAGTAGTACAATCCAAGATTTGATTTTACAAGGTGTAAGTTTTTTTGTTCTAGTTGATACAGTTAATATTGATAATAACAGGATGCTTGCCTATCCTAATGAGTATAGTGGTGCAGGTATTTGGGAAAATTTCGGGATAATCATAAAAAATAACATGCTATATGATCTTGTGTCATATGAAACTTTACCATTTGGAACTCAATCAGGTGAAGTTTTATTACCTTATCCCTATTGGATTAGAACACCTCCAAATGATTCTAAGGTAACAGGAAAAGTAAATTCTACTCTCTTCCCTTGGGCCAGCTCAATGGAACTAATTCAACCCATTGTAAGTAATATTCAAACAGAACCAATTATCATTACTTACCCAACAACATCAATACAATATGATTATCAAGATCTAAGTCCAAATGCTCAATTCAACCCTAATAGTAGTAATACTGGATCACAAATATTAGGTGTAAAAATAGAAAATAGCGCACTAGAATCGTCATCGATTATTAGATCAATAATTATTTCTGACTCTGAATGGCTAACTGATAATATTGCTGGAAGAAACCAATCAAATTATGCTTTAGGAATGAATATGATTGATTGGTTAGCTCAAGAAAACCAATTAGCTGACATAAGATCTAAAGTAATTAGAGAAAGAAAATTAGACTGGTCATCTAAAGGATCATTTTTTAGTCATCAATCACTAACTAAAAATCTAAATCTAATTTTAAGCCCAATTATATTAATAATTTATGGATTAACTAGATACACAAAAAGAAAAACTATTCAAAGTAAAGTATTTAAAAATGAAGAATAAACCTACAGTAATTTTGTTTTCAATATTTATATTTATCAGTGTATTTTTTGCTGGTATTAAAATACTCCTATCTAATAATAGTAATGTATATGATGAAACCGGGATAATTTTTATTGATCCAAATATAATAAACAGTATCCAGATAAGTGATAATAAAAACACATCTAGTTTATATAAAGTAAATGAATCTTGGAGAATAGGAAAACAAACTGTTTTCGAACCTAAGCTATCTCTTTTTTGGAAAGCCATAGCGAACATCCAAAAATCAGAATTAATTTCTGTAAATCCCAAAAATTTTCAAAGAATGGGTTTTGATGATTCAGATAAAACTTTAGTTAGATTTT
>CETB01037979.1_pt1 | contig 26378 bp, 23 predicted proteins | sample 356381 | NCBI WGS metagenome assembly CETB01 (sample SAMEA2622545, study PRJEB7988) | marine metagenome | biome: marine biome (ENVO:00000447); feature: deep chlorophyll maximum layer (ENVO:xxxxxxxx); material: "saline water (ENVO:00002010), including plankton (ENVO:xxxxxxxx)" | depth 155 m | reverse complement strand
ATGCGGCTAACTAGACGCTCGAGATCTATGCTGCTTGGAGATAGAACGACAACGGCATGACCCTTAGCTGCGAGGTTTCTGATTGCAGGAAGAGTAGTGCCATCGCCCTCTAGGCTGCTGATGACGAATACTGGTGAGCCTCTGCTCATTCTCGGAGACATAGCATTGGTTACAGCTTGCAGAGGCATCGAGCCTTTCGCCTCAACTGCAGCCAATTGACTCAGGATCTTGTAGTTCTGCTTGTCACCGGTCTCGGCTGGAAGGAAATCCATCTTATCTCCGTATGTTACTAAAGCTACTGAATCTCTACGTCTGATGAAGTAGTTAGAAACTGAAGCTGCGGCTACTGTTCCCATCTCTAGGGGGTTCTTGAGAACGGTACCTATACGAGATACATCTCTTGTATCCAAGAAGATGAAAACATCAGTAACTGCATCTCTGGTCTTCTCATTGACCATCAAATCCCCAGTCTTGGCGAATGCTTTCCAGTTGATTGATCGGAAAGAGTCTCCGGGCAGATACTCGCGCAGCGAGTAGAACTCCATTCCTTGACCGGGAGTCTTGAGTGTGGTAGCACCAGTGTACATCTTTGGTACATCTGAACGCAGTAGTGCCTCTTCTATCTCTCTGACTTGTGGGAATACGGTTACATCAGTCCTGCTTTCAATCTGAGATTCATTTACGAAGAGATTGAATACATTCCTGTATCGAACTGAAACTGGCCCTAGAGTGTAGTGGCCTCGTAGTGGGCAGCGAACCCTATATCTCAATCTGGCAGTCTGACCTGGCCCGAGGTTCATCCTCATCTGATTGATGCCCTTTCGCATCTTCATTTCGTGCGGGACATTGTCGAAAAGTTCCAGTTGCTGTGTCCTGCGATAAGATGTATTTGAGATGGTTAACTCGACTACTACATCATCGCCCTTGTACACATTGATGTCATTAGTAGGAGTCCCATTGATTGTTCGACTAATTTCAAGCTCCGAGTGGCCGGAAACCCAACCATTGATTGCGAGGAAAGAGATGAAGGTCAACCCAACAATCATCAATTGGAAGTTAGATATCATCATCCCAATCAGAATTAGGCTGATTCCGCTAGTCACCATCAGAGATGCCTTACGAGTCCACATGTCTAGGCCCCCTCTGCCTCAGAGTCAGTTCGACCCCATTCCTTGATTCGCTTGATTATACCTACCAATTCGTCGGGTTTGTATCGCCTATCCTCAAACAGGAAATTAATCAGAATTGGATCTTCGACCATGCGCTGCAATTCTGATGCGGGCATTGCATCGAACTCCTCTCTAGATAGCGTATTCAGATTCCGAATTCGAGATAGCAGAACTTGTCTAATCTTCTCAGGTCGCTGATAGTACTCATACCTTCTAGCATCACCGAATCCGTAGTAGATGATTCGGAATACATGGCGCCAGTCTTGAGGATCCTCTTTCCTAATCAAAACGGCTTCAAGGACAATGAATAATGTGAGGAAGAGTAGTAACATTGCCATCCAGTCGTTTGTGAAGTAGATTAGCAGATAGTAAAGTAGATTGTAGGTATCTCCGAAGAGAGTTGGCTGTTGGTGTCTACTCTCATCGAATATGACAATCGCGTTGGAGCTTGCCTTTGTCGAGTTTGGATCAACTAGTAGGGCCTCGGCGATGATATCTAGGGCCCACTTACGATTGTCATTATCAGGAATTGAGATCGACTGGGTTGAGCCGCCTCCGGCAGCGAAATTACCCAGAGAACTAGGGTCATATAGGGAGTTAATCAGAATAGAGCCGTCAGCAACGAAGTGAACTCTGCCGCCACTTGCGTCGATACAAAGTCTGTCCTCACAGTGTCTGACATATACAGCGAACGGACCCTGTTCATCCCCCTCAATTCCTAGAGACTCGAAGCCAACTGTTAGGTTACCGTCGTCATTAGTGTCTAGATACGAATCTAGAGTTGATTTACCGATAGCGTATCGATTCTCTACTGGATTGTAAGATGTCGCCTTCTCAAATGCCGAGGGGGTGTTGGTCAGCAAATTGTATCCCTCAGAGAAGTCCCAACCATCTACCGAGTATCTGTGAGCACACAAACCAGCATCTGCCTCAGTTACGAATGCCGAGATTGACGGGTCGAGTGGTTCAGGGTCTAGGATATCGATTACGCCGTCATTATCCAAATCCTTGAGGCATGGGTGAATGGTAGCCAGAGAACCTGAGTTAGTAGTGAAATTGAATGCCGAACCAGTGTTAATCCAGATGTAATCGGCTCCCAGTTCTGCTGCGTACGAGCCTTCGTCGTATAGTCTGTGACCAGAATACTGGAGGCCGAATTGGTCTGCGAGGTTGCTGGAGTATCCGAAGTCATCCATTAGAAGAACTGTTCCGCCTCTCTCAACAAAGGACTCGATAGCTAGTATCTCAGATGTTGTGTATCCATCACCTTCGGAGAACTCGATGACATTCTCATCTCCGGTGAATCTGGGGAGAGATATGGTGTCTCTCTCTACGCCAGAGATAACAAACACCGCCTGCTCAGGATAATCAATCTCACTCAACAACAGAGGGCTCGAAACCAAAGCTGTCGTTTCGATTCCCATAGAACTGATATCCGACCTGAATGTACCCAAATCGTTCCAATCGTCGCCATACGCTGACTGGTGAGTCTGGCCGGGAACAACATAGGTCATGGCGATGGTTGAGACCAGTATCAGTAGCAAAGCCCAGAACGAGAATACTAGCGCTCCACGCCTAGCACGGCGGCTCTTGATTAAAGTCGTGAAACTCTGGGATTCCGACATACTGGGAGCCTCCGTTCCGTAGGAACGGTCAACGAGCCCAAACTTCGTCTTAAGACCATTATGTGGCCATGAACGGGGGCTGCATCAGACTCATCGGGCCAATTGGATGCTAGTTCCAACCCCTGATACCTCTTCAACGGGGACTGATATGAGCCCATCAACAGTAGGCCATGGGAGAAGTGTTGGGTCGATGTCAGTCTCGATAGTGACCATCAGTGATACGATTCCGCCAGAATCGGAGTCCAATCTGAAGTCAGCTAGGTTACCCAATTTATCTCCCGACTCATCAAGAACATCCATCCCAAGGATTTCCCGACCGAATGTCGTAGGCATAACTCTCACACCGATTCAATGCCGGAAAGGCCGTCCGGGCTCCTACGCACCGACTCCAAGCCGCTGACTAGCATGGACTCCATCCGATCATAGTACTGCATCATCTCATCGGTGACTGTTGGCCTTACGCGCTCGATTGCCTGCTCAAAGTGCTTCTTCGACACTGTCTTTCGGTTGGCCCTCATCGCGATTAGAGCGGCTTCTCTGCAAACTGCTTCTATGTCTGCTCCAGTATAATTCGGCAATTTAGATTCGAGGTCAGAGAGTTTGAACTTACCAAGCGGCATTTTATCTGTATGAATCTTGAGAATCTCATGAATTGACTTCGCGTCTGGCGGAGGGATGTGCAGAACTCTCTCGAATCGTCCGCTGCGCAGAAGTGCAGGGTCAATCATCTCAGGTCTGTTAGTAGCAGCGACTACAATCACGCCCTCCATGCTCTCAACTCCATCCATACTGCTTAGCAACTGGTTAACCACTCGGTTCATGACATCAGAGCCAGCGCCATCACTCGCTCTTCGCATACCTGCGATACTCTCAAACTCGTCTAGGAAAACAATCGAAGGACTCGATTGCTTGGCCTTCTTGAAGACTTCACGAACTGCCTTCTCAGATTCTCCGACCCACTTGGAAATGAGTTCGGGGCCCTTGATTGTGATGAAGTTGGCCTTGGCCTCATTTGCAATCGCCTTAGCTATCAGCGTCTTACCAGTTCCGGGCGCTCCAAACAGAACTATTCCACGAGGAGGATTGATTCCAAAGTGATCGAAAACATCCGGCTTTGTCAAGGGCCACTCGATACTTTCCTTGAGCCTCTCCTTAACCTCATCAAGACCACCTACTTGGTCCCACGAAACCTCGGGAACCTCTAGGTATATTTCACGCAGAGCGCTTGGTTCGATTTCTTTGATTGCCTGTCTGAAATCAGACATTCTGACTTCCATCTTCTCAAGAACTTCTGGAGGAATCTGCTCCTCATCGAGATCTATTTCAGGCAGATATCTTCGCAGTGCCTTCATCGCTGATTCCCTAACCAGAGCAGATATATCAGCACCTACGAAGCCGTATGAGTTATCCAGTAACCAGTCAATGTCGAAATCGTCACTAATCGGCATACCGCGAGTATGAATATCGATGATTTCCTTACGGCCGTTCTTATCTGGAACTCCAATCTCTAACTCTCTGTCAAAGCGCCCGGGTCTGCGTAGAGCGGGGTCAATTGCGTCCCTTCGATTTGTGGCCCCAATTACAACCACATTATCGCGGCCCTGCATTCCATCAAGAAGAGTTAGTAATTGTGCCACGACCCGGCGCTCGACTTCTCCAGATACATCCTCTCTTTTCGGAGCGATACTATCAAGCTCGTCAATGAAGATGATTGCAGGAGTATTCGCTGCAGCCTCGTCGAAGATTTCCCTGAGTTGTTTCTCACTCTCACCATAATACTTCGAGATAATTTCTGGACCATTAATTGAGGTGAAGTGGGCGTTGGTTTCTGAAGCAACCGCCTTAGCAATCAGAGTCTTTCCTGTACCTGGTGGACCATGTAGCAGTACACCCCTCGGTGGATCGATTCCTAGGCGTCTGAACAGAATTGGGTGTTTGAGAGGAAGCTCAATCATCTCTCTTACCTTCTGGAGCTGTTCGCCTATTCCTCCAATGTCTTCGTAGGAAATTGTCTGGACCTGGCCGGATTCCTCTTCATCTACAGCCTCCTCCTTGATGACGATCTCGGTATCGGGCAGAACCTGGACTATTCCCTTAGGACTGGTTGAGACTATTGCGAACGGGAGTGCTTCTGCGAAGAGTGTCATTCCTGGAATGAAAATACGGTCTCCGGCGACGACTGGGCGCTTGTTCAGACCACGTCGAGCGAATCCCTCGATTCCAGGTCCGAATCTGACCTTCTGCTGCTTAGCCATCACAGGGCTAAGCACGAGTCTTTGACACGGTTGGGTCTCGACCTTGGAAATTGTGACTCGATCTCCAAGACTGACTCCGGCATTCTTACGGATGATTCCGTCGATGCGGATTACGCCGAGGTTTGCATCCTCGGGCCTACAGCGCCAAACAATAGCTGCAGTTTTCTGCTCGCCGGCGATTTCTACGATGTCGCCCGGCTTGAGGTTCAATTCGTTGTCAAATGGTACTCGAGCGCGGCCATGGCCTACATCGCTTGGTATGGCTTTAGCCACCCTTAATGTAAGAGATTCATTCACTTCATCAGACACTTCTACGCCCCCTAACAGATACCCTTGTGCTCTCAGGCTAGTTAAACCTACCAATCTAGAGGTGTCCCGGAGGTTGAAACGGTTATCAGAACGATGAGGCCGGATGAGTAGGATTCATTGCTAGATGGCCATTCGGCGGTCCATGACACACGTTCTAGAGACCGGCTTCGAATACATGGAAGCAAACAACCCGAATGAATCGCCCAAGGTTCGCGGATACAACATCATCAACGGCAATCTGACTCTTGCTAGTGATGGTGCAACCTACGAGAGTATCAATCCAGCATGGCTGGATGATTGCCTAGGTGAGTTTCCTCTATCTACCAAATCTGATGTTCATGATGCACTTGCCGCCGCCCGTGCAGCATTCCCTAGTTGGTCTGCGACTCCTGCCCCTACTCGCGGGCAGGTAATAGGAAACATGGGGCGCTTACTGATGGAGCGTAAGGACGACCTTGTGCGCCTCCAAGCACGCGAGATAGGAAAGACACTGAAGGAGTGCGGGGGGGAGATTCAGGAAGCTATCGACACTTGCTTGTTCTTCCAGTCAGAAGGCCGACGATTGTATGGGCAGACTGTCAACTCAGAGTTGCCTGACAAGGAGCTCTTCACCTATCGTAGACCTTTGGGCGTTTGTGGCATCATCAATGCTTGCAACTTCCCCTCTGCGGTTCCTTTCTGGAAGATGATCCCCGCCATCATGTGCGGCAACACATGCGTGTGGAAATCCCCGCAGGACTCTCCTTTACTTTCATTCGCTCTAGCCCGCGTTATGCATGAGGCAGGACTCCCTAATGGAGTCATCAACCTCATCCACGGCAAGGGTAGCGGGGCGGGGCAAGATCTAGTCGACTCAGCTGATCTTGGTATGGTCGACAAAATCTCGTTTACTGGTAGTACCTCTGTTGGCAAGATGATTGGTGAAACCTGTGGTCGGAATCTAGTCAGCGCCTCACTCGAGTTGGGCGGGAAGAACCCACTTGTTATTATGCCTTCAGCCAACATGGAAAACGCAGTAGAGGGAGCATACTGGGCAGGTTTCGGAACTGCTGGACAGCGCTGTACGAGCCTCGGTAACCTGATTATCCACGAGGACATCTACGATGAATTCGTGGAGCGTTTCATGGAGAAGGTAAAGTCGACAGTAGTAGGTGACTCAATGCGTCATGATGGAGTTCTGTATGGCTCAATGCTATCGGAGAAGTACGCTGTTGACTTCCTCAAGGGAATCGACATGTGCGAAGATAGTGGGGCTACAAAGATCTGGGGTGAAGGTCGTATCACCAACAACAACAAGCCTGACAATTTTCATGGCGATGCTAGTGAAGGTGTCTACATGTGGCCACATGTCTATGTTGATGTAACTGAGGATATGGAATGCTTCCATGAGGAAATTTTTGGCCCTGCAGTTACCATAGTCAAGGCTCGTGACTTCGACCATGCCCTACACCTAGCCAATGCTTCGCCGTACGGTCTCTCATCGGCGATTTACACTAATGACCGGCTCGAGGCTTACCGCTATAAGACCGGGATTAAGGCCGGAATGACTGGAATCAACAACTCAACCACAGGGGCCGAGGCTCATCTTCCGTTTGGCGGCGTCAAGGGAAGCGGTAACGGAACTCGTGAGTCTGGCATCTGGGTCATTGAGGCTTACTCGTATTGGCACGCTGTGAATGACGAACTTTCTGGTAAGTTACAACTTGCTCAGATGGATGTCGATGAAATTGAGATGGAAGAGGCTGATGCTGACTACGCGGGATTGGCTTAGATTAGTATCTCACCACATTCCGGGCAAGGTAGACCAGGTAGCCATGCCCCTGGCATATGGCCGCAGTTGTAGCAGATTGAGGATTCGATATCATCGACCATGAACCTCGAATGAGCGAGATACCTTCAACCTTACACCTGCTCCTGAGTCCCATAGGGACTCATGCAATCCCTTATGAAAGTAGAACGATGCCGTTGAGCATCGGGGATGCGGATGACTGAGGGCATCAAACTCCCGCTGCCGATGAAGAAGGGATTCGCTGCCACCGACAGAGTGGACGCTTGGTGGAAAGGGCCCACTGCCATGGTGGCATATCTGGGATTCATGGTAGCCTACGCTACATGGCGTGGAATGATGGAATCCGACTTCTGGTACTTCGAGGAATTCGGCAGAAGTGCCGGTCACCAGACAATGGCAATTGAGAGTCAAGGAAGTCATGTTCTGAGTCCTTTATTCAGTCCTCTAATCATACCTGGAGAAGGTACGATGGGTTCCCTTGTTCCTATGTGGTTGGCTTGGATGTCGCCAGCAATGTTCATCCTAATTTTCCCGGCTGGATTCCGAGCTACTTGTTACTATTACCGCAAGGCGTACTACCGTGCCTTCATGCAGCAGCCGACCGGGTGCGCTGTTTCCAAGCCATGGGATGAGTACAGCGGAGAGACTGGTCTTCTATTAGTACAGAATCTGCATCGTTACTTCATGTATGTCATGCTGATTTACCTGCCAATTCTATCTTGGGACTTCTGGCTTTCTGTCAACTTTCACGAAGGTGATGTTGATGCATACGGGATTAGTTTCGGTTCGATCTGTCTGCTTGTGAATGTTCTGATGTTGGCCGGGTATACTTTCGGATGCCACGCTTTCCGTCATGTAATTGGAGGAGGTTCAAACAACTGGACGGGGAGTCCTATTGGCAGAATCAAGTATAGATTGTGGAAACTCTCTACGAGCCTGAACGAGAAGCACAAGGAATGGGCCCTCTACAGCTTATTCTGGGTTATGTTCACTGACTTCTACATCTATGCATGCACTGATCCAATGTTCGGTTGGACGGACATCATCCTGTGGGGTGGTCTGTGATGGCTGATGTGATTACCCACGAACATGATGTTGTAATCATTGGAGCTGGCGGTGCCGGACTTAGGGCTGCAATAGAAGCTAGTTCGGCGGGAGTCAGTGTGGCTATGATCTGCAAGTCGATGCTCGGTAAGGCTCACACCGTTATGGCCGAGGGAGGAGCCGCTGCTGCTCTAGCCAACAAGGATCATCGTGACTCTTGGCAAACTCACTTTCGTGACACTATGAAGGGTGGCAAGTACCTAGGCGATTGGAGGATGGCTCAAATCCATGCTCAGGAGGCTCCAGATAGAATTCGTGAGCTGGAGCAGTGGGGTGCTGTATTCGATAGAACTCCGAAGGGACTGACCAGTCAGCGAAACTTCGGCGGACACACTTACCCTAGACTCGCTCACATCGGAGACGCGACTGGGCTAGAGTTGATTCGGACTCTACAGCAGAAGGGTATCCACATGGGAATGGATGTCTTCATGGAATTCACCGTCAGAAGACTTTTTCTCACCGACGGTCGTGTTTCGGGCTGCTTCGCTTACGACCGAAATGACGGTGCATTACACATTTTCAAGGCCAAATCGATAGTTTTGGCTACTGGTGGAATCACCCGCTGCTGGGAAGTCTGCTCGGGCTCATGGGAATACACTGGCGAGGGGCACGCTCTGGCCTACTGGGCAGGAGCAGAAATGGGTGACATGGAATTTGTTCAATTCCATCCGACTGGAATGATTTGGCCTCCCTCGGTCAAGGGAATTCTAGTCACCGAAGGTGTTCGTGGAGAAGGAGGTATGCTTACCAACTCCGAAGGTAAGAGATTCATGTTCAACTACATCCCTGAGATGTATGCAGATGAGTTCGCCGATACAGAAGAGGAATCCCAGGCATGGGTAGAAGAGGTCATCGCAGGGGATCTTGCTACCAAGCGAAGGCCACCTGAATTGCTCACTAGAGATGTCGTTGCTAAGGCCATTAACAGTGAGCGTGATGCCGGACGAGCATCCGAACATGGAGGGGCGTACTTAGATATCTCATGGAGATCAGAAGAGGAAGTCAAGAAGAAGTTGCCAGGTATGTATCATCAGTTCATGGAGCTTGCCGCTGTCGATATCACCAAGCAACCAATGGAAGTCGGACCAACTGCTCACTATGTCATGGGTGGAGTGAAGGTTGATTCTTACTCTCAGGAAACTACAGTTCCTGGGTTATTCGCAGCTGGAGAGGTCGCTACTGGGCTACATGGTGCGAACAGACTTGGCGGGAATTCTCTGTCTGATCTTATTGTATTCGGCAGAATCGCTGGCGAAAAGGCTGCCGAATCTGCCAAGCAAATGACTTACTTTGCGGGAATAGACCAGTCTGATATCGATGATGTGATCGAAGAAACTCTTGCCCCACTTAACCGAGAGGGGGGCGAGAACCCGGCTAAGGTGGTTAGCGATCTCAGAGAGATGATGCAAATCAAAGCCGGCATCATTCGTAATGGAGACTTATTGCTAGATGCTCTGAGGGATTTGGATGAACTCGAACAACGAGCCTCTGAAGTCTCTCCTGGCGGAGGGCGAATCTACAATCCTGGATGGCATCAAGCCCTAGAGTTGGGTGCCATGATTGATGTCAGCAGGATGTGCGCTCTTGCTGCTTTCAGGAGAGAAGAGAGTCGTGGAGGCCATACCAGAGATGACTTCCCAGAGTCAGACCACACTCACTGGGGAAAGGTAAACAGTGTGATTAGACAGGCTGATGATGGCTCAATGGAAATAGACTATGTCTCCTATCCTCCGATTCCCGAAGAGTTGGAAGAACTGTTAGATGCAGACGACCTAGTCAAGGAAGGTAAAGCGTGAGTGACGAAGTGACATTCAGAGTCTTCCGAGGCGAGCCTGATGCCGATGGTGAGCCATTCGGTAAGATGGAAGACTACACCGTGGATCTCGACGAGGGCATGGTTGTTCTAGATGTCATTCACAGAATTCAGGCTGAGCACGCTCCAGACCTGTCTTGTCGCTGGAACTGCAAGGCTGGTAAGTGTGGTTCTTGCAGCGCTGAGGTAAATGGCAAGCCTAAGCTGATGTGTATGACAAGAATGGAGGATGTCCTAGAGGAGACTCCCGAAGGTAAGCCTGTACTAGTCAAACCAATGCAGGCTTTCCCCCTAACCAAGGATTTGGTAACAGATACAAGTTGGGCTTACGAGACGGACAGGAAGATTGTTCCAATCAACGGCCCAGATGATCCTGACTGGGAGTTCAGTCAACAGGAAGCAGATAGGATACAGGAGTTCAGATCTTGTATCGAATGCATGTTATGCGTGAATACATGTCATGTTCTGAGAGAACATCAGAAGTTCGACGAGTTTGCTGGTCCGCGTTTCTTCGTTCGTCTAGCCAAACTCGAGATGCATCCGCTAGATACTGAGAATAGAATTCCAGAAGTCAAAGATGACTTTGGGATTGGCTACTGTAATATCACGAAGTGTTGCACAGAAGTATGTCCTGCTGGAATCAACATCACAGATAATGCGATTATTCCTCTGAAGGAAAGAGTGGTTACGGAGTATTACGATCCATTGGCCATGATAGCAAGGAAACTAGGAATCGGTCAAAAGTAGCGTACGCTACGCTACTAGGGCGGGCTCAGACGCGAACAAGAGACGGAAAAAACGCCTAGAGGCGCTTTGTTCCGCTCTTGCTTACGTTGGCCTTCTTGATCTTGGCTGGTAGCCATGCAGGGCCGTTAGCAGGCTTGTCAACCATCTCAGTCCAGCCCTTGAAGACGTGGACCTTGTTGGTCCCGCGCTCCCTGAGCTCTATGCTGGTGTGACCGCGGGTAGCTGCCTTTAGGGCCGCTCCGCGTGGCTGCTTGCTTACGAACACCTGTGTGGTGTCATTTCCGCCTTCCATCAGTACGAAGTATTTCTTTCCAGACATCTAGCAATTCCTCCGTCTCGTCGGCTTTCAAGAGAGATAATGAAGTTATGGGATGAAATTCGCTATACTGCGCCCCAATTGGGGGTTTTTATGAAAATCCGACTACCCGAATCACATCTCTGCGCAGGCTAGCGTTTTCGTGTTCGAAACGCCTGGAATAGACCTGATTTGCTCAACAACACTACGTGCGATGTCTCCGATATCATCTCCTTCAACCTTGATTATCAAATCATAATCACCGAACAGAAGATTGGTATCTGAGACACAATCGAGTGACGCGGCAGCATCGCAGACACTCCTCTCGTGACCGGGTTCAACATTTACCAGCACATATCCAGAGGACATGTTCCTACCTGCAAGGCACTCGCGAATCAAGGTTCCCCAATTCTCCACGCTACTGGCTTCCCGATGATTAGATATCCGATGGCCCCCTCCTCAGGAGCCTATGGCAGAGGTAGTCATTGTTCGAGAGTGCAACCATGGGCAGGTTAGAGTCCTGTTTGGAGATCTTACTCGAGTAGAAGGCGATGTTATGGTCGTCCCGGCAAATAACAGGCTTGCTGGTAGGGAAGGACTCGATGAGAGACTGCACCAGGCAGCAGGTCCTGAACTGCGTGAGTTTTGCGCTGGGATTGCGAAAGAGCGCAGGAAGGATAATCTGCAACCATGTGGAGTTGGAGAAGCTGTTACCACCCCCTCATTCGACCTCCCAGCCAAGCACCTTGTTCATGTCGTAGGGCCTGATTGCAGGAGACCTACTCAGGATAATTTCAGGAGAGAGTTGCTGAAGAAGTCGTATGATGCACTATTCGATGAAGTTCGGGGACTAAAGCCTCGAAACACATTGGTTACTCCACCTCTGGGCATGGATGTCTTTGCTTATCCTCACCGTGAAGGAGCACGAATGACAATGGAGATTGTGCTTGGGTGGATGGACGGCGAAGAGGACCCGGGGGTCGATATGTTTCTAATTGTTACAAACGAGAATAACTTCCTGACAAACATGAAGACAGTTTACCGAGAGAGCGAAGATAGGTTCCCCGGAGTCGACAGGACAAGAGAATACCGAAAGGGCAAGTTCCAGTAATGACTTACCAATGTCCTCAAGAACCCTGAGAATGCGATAGTAGCATGAGCAGCGTATACGAACGTGAGCTTCGCGCTGTTCTAGCCGGTGAAATCAAGGGAGTCAGGGCGATTATCAAATCATGTACCGAAGTTGAGAGAGCAAGGGCGATGCAGGTAGTTCAGAGGCCTTTTCTGGTTGTTAGAGCACCTGGTAGTGGCTCAGAAGGAACTGGTGATTTACTCGCTCTACGAGGAGACATGTGCTTCCCAATTGAAGTGAAATCATCCAAGGTCCCCAAGCAGTACCTATCAGGTCGGACTATGGACCAGTATGAGGCTTTACGTGTTACTGGTGAGAGGTGTGGCCTTCTTCCCCTCTACGCATACAGGCTCAAAGGAGTCAGGGGGGATAGTTGGCGCATAATGCGCGTTGAAGTCAAGTCTCTGACTGGAAAACTTCGACATTTGTCCAGAAGTATCCCCAAACTCCCTCTCACAAAGAACGGCACTCCTCATCTAGACTGGGGGAAGGGTATGCCACTACACAGATTTCTCGCTCTCATTTGTCGCTCTGACGGTGCGCGCTCTATTGACGAGGGGTCGAGTTCGCTAAGACTTCAATCTATTCTTGAGTCTGTGAATTAGAATCTCCGGGCATCTGTGATTCTATTCTATCGAGTCTTTCTGTCAGCCTCTTTACATTCTCCTTTACTCCATCTAACGAGGCTTGCTCGAGAATTCTGCGGATACTGTCTCTCTCACGTCTTAGTGAGTCGATCTGTCTGTTATCGCTCTTTGAGCGGTTGTCGTCAGACTCGGTCATGATTTCGGGATGAGGGGTGGCCTCATTTGCTTAGCGTTATCAGACGCAGGTTGAATAGGGAAAATACCGCCCCTAAGTCATGGAACCGGGACAACGGAGCTATCTGTTGCCTCTCCTGACATTTTCCTTACTGTATCTATTCGGAATGCCTGTTTGGGCACTTACTGCTATTGCAATTTGGTATCTAGCGTTGCTTTGGATGGAGGATCGGGGAATTCTAGACCAATACGGAGTTTCTAGGATGCTGGGAGTGGTCTTGATGGTCAGAACCAAACAAGGTCAGGGAGTTCTAGAACGAGTATCGAGAAATCGAGCTTTTTGGAGAGGATATGGTGAGTTCTCAATCTGGTTATGTCTTCTGATTATGATTGGAGTAGTTGCTCTTCTATTCGCATCGGCGATTACTACAGCCATTTCTCCTCCTGAGGAATATTTGCCAGCTAGCGATCTGCTTCTGATTCCCGGAGTAACCAGTTTTGTTCCATTTTGGTGGCCGGTCCTAGCCCTAATCTTCGCTCTAGTAATCCACGAATACAGTCACGGCATCCAAGCGAGAGCACATGGCATGCGTGTGCGTAGTTTTGGACTTCTATTGGCGGGACCGGTTCCTATCGGAGCCTTTGCAGAGCCGCAACATCATGAGATGGTCAGAGCCCCATTGCGTGAGAGAATGCGTCTGTATGCCGCTGGACCGTCAATCAACATCATCGCGACATATCTGGCTCTATTGCTTCTATCTGCAGCGGCAACCGGACTGGTTGCTAGTTCGTCTGGAGTATATGCCTCAGGAATAATTGCCGATGAGGGTGCAGAGGAGAGTGGTCTACTTCCCTACGAGATAATCACTCATATCGATGGAGAAGCGATATCAGAATATTCTGACTTTTCTTATGAGATGTCTGACCTTTCTGCTGGTGATGTTGCAGTATTCACAGTACTGTCGCATGTGGATTCTCAAGGAGAGAGGACACAAAGAGATATTTTGGTAATTCTCGGAGATCGTTACGACTACTACATCGGATTATGTGATGGCGATTCAGATTGTATTTCTGAAACTGAAGGCATTCTGGACGAATTAGGAATAGAACAAGGTGATGCTTTCCTCGGAGTGAGTGGACTACGTTCCACCTCAACAACGGTAGACATGTATTCCAGTATCACTTCATCAGAACGAGGGTTGTTGGAGAATACTCTCGTTACCGGTTTAGCCCCTCTAGGAATGATTGGGGTCCCGATTGCATATGATGGTCAGACAATGCTCCTCGAGGAGAGAGAAATGCTTCAGGCAGGAGATGGTATCGTCGCATCTGCTCTCGGTACCGATGGTATGCTGATGCTCTTCGATTTCCTATTCTGGATGGTTTGGATAAACTTCCTTCTTGGCTTTGCAAATCTAATTCCAATGATTCCATTTGATGGAGGACATATCGTCAAGGATGGTGTTCACTCCGTCCTGTCTCGACTAGTCAAGGGAGCTAATCCTTTACGAATTGAATCAATAGCAGGCAGGATTAGCAGTATGAGTAGTTTCGTTATCCTATTCATCGTCATGCTGCCAATCATTCTGCCTAGGCTGGTCTAAATCTGATTTGTCTTTCCTACGCTCTGCGATTGCTTCAACGAGATAAGGAGTTGCGATGATTAAAACCACTACCATTGCAAGGCTTCTCCAAGTCGAATCGGTTACTGAAGAAGAAGTTCCAGAGATTGCTAGTTTGGCCGCTCCGAGCCATGGGATCTCGGTTGCGGATACGCCGATTATCCACTCGTCCTTGACAGCGAGGACTGGGTTGCCGTTCTCATCCTTCAGACCATTGCCCCGAATGTAAGTCTCGCTGGCTTCAGGGCTGGTTGCTCTAAGTTGGTCTATGTTGCAGCCATTGCTGTCGAGGTTATCTCCTGTAGTCAGATAACCCTCATGGTTTGGCTCCCAACTGTCTATCTTCAGATTGTAAGTCCCGCCATGGTATGGACACTCATAATCAAGAGTCCATGTGATGCTATCTACATTCATCAGGGAAGTTCCTGGGACATCCCAGCCACCGGATGAGTTTGCTACTGCCTTGAGTAAAGCTCTGTGGATAACTGGAGTGTCTGATCCTCCATTCTTGCGGTATATGATGACATCCCCCGCCATGCCGTGAGTCTCATATCCGAAGTTATCATTTCCTTCCTGAGTGGCCTCGACATAGGTTACTATCTCAACTCTGTTTGGATTCATTACTAGAACCAAATCTCCGGGGTCAATTGCTCCTACAGAGCCTTCATCTTCGTGCATCATCGAGCCTGACTCAACCACTACCATAGGTGGAAAAGAACCTGTGGCAATCCACATTGAGCCTAGAAGAATGGTCACCAATCCGATTGCTAGGGTCGCTTCTCTGGCAAACTCTGACATCTATTCCTCCTCCTCGGAAGAAGAGTTTCCGGGCCTAGTCATCATCAGAATTCCTCCACAGACTAGTATGAGCAAGATACTCACGGCGTCATAGTAAGGAGACGGTTCGTGTACAGCCGAGAACTCGTATAGCGAAGTAGTAAGGTCGAGTGTGTGATCCATCTCTCCGCTCGGACCCTCGAACATTCCAAGGGCTGAGTTGGCTAATAGTCCGAGCGCGACAACAGCGGATGAGATTATGACTCCACGATTAACATCGGGATTTCTCAGGGTGTGTAGTCCGGGCAAAACTCTGGAGAGGATTGAATCAGTTGTATTCCACCAAGTATTGTCGTCAGCTGGAAGTAAGTTGGCTACCTTACCAGTAGCCGCGAAATGTGGCCTCATTGGCGTAATCGCTTCGACTCTGTACTTCTTGCCGATGTTGATGTTGTGGACCTGGTAAAGTCCCATTAGACGGGCCTGATACCTAGTTCCCAGCATATCTGCTGCATCTTCCGCCTCCTTTCTGCGGCGCAGAACCTCTGGCCTAGAGTCGATTAGTAGTATATCTTCGAGAGTCTGCTTCTGTCCCAAGTAAACGAAGAATTCTGGCGCTGCATAGAATGCAACTAACAATCCGCCGACTAATGCTAACCAACTCCAAGGTACTAGATGTTGCAGATCAGGGTCACTGTGACCTCCCAACAAGAATAGAAAGACGAAACCCCAGATTAGAGAAGCGACTGATAGGATCGTAGAATAGGTGATGATTGCAAAATGCCGTTCGCTTTGGCTTTGCCACCAACGCGCGAAGAATCCTAACTTAGGGCTGCCTCTGCTCGCCATCTCTCTCTACCCGGCGTCATGCTCTCACGATTAGTGCCTTCCGACGACCAGTTTATGCTCAAGTCGGCAATATGAGTCGTACGAATCTACTCCGATTGATTCATGTGCTTGGCTCATACTGTAGATTTGATGCGTAGATGGGGTTCCGCCATGATGGTCTGTCTTCTACTGCTCGCAGGCTGCTCGTCCCCTCCTCCTCCTGATATGGATGGAGATGGGATTACCGACTCCGAAGATGACGATGTAGATGGGGATGGATACAACAATACTGTCGAACTAGACTGCATGAGTGATGCTTGGAATACGACTTCGACTCCATCAGACATTGATGGTGATGGGATATGTGATGTTCTTGATTCAGACATTGATGGGGACGGCTTGCCTAACGAGTGGGAAGAAGATAGGGGTTTCGATCCTCGCGATGCGGACAGCATGATGACCTGTCACGGAGAGTCTGTATACTGTCTAAGGACATACGATGACTTCACATTCCCCGAGACCCACAATGCTTACTCTACTGTAGAGGACCAGTTTCTGATTGGAGTGAATCATTACACAGGCCTACAGTGGCAATGGGATGGCGGCATTAGGGCTTTCATGGTGGATTCACATCATCGAAGTGATGACAACACTAGCGCTGAGGATGTGAGATTCTGTCATGGAACTGGGCAGTTCTTCCATCCGTGTCTATTCGGAGAAGTTGATGCATTCGAATGGATTAGTCTACTTGGCTCTCTGATGGACAATAGTAGCGGCGATGTAGTCACGCTTCTGATTGAGAATTATGTGCCAGCGGAACATCTAGAGTTCCTATTCATGGAGACTGGGATGTACGATCGAATCTACACCCACACCCTAGGTGAGCCTTGGCCTAGTCTGGGCGATTTGGTTCTGTCGGGGACTGACCTAGTAGTGTTCTGGGAACAGTCTCAGAACGATAACTTTCCCTGGTTACACGACTTTGGTGTATTCAGTTGGACTACAGACTATGCCGAGAATAGTGCTGAGGAAATGAGTTGTACAGTATATCGAGGAGATGGGTCACAACCGGTATGGCACCTGAATAATTGGCTCAGTAACGCATTCGGTTTACCAGACCCTGTAGGGGCTGTGGAAGTCAACGATTACGATAATCTTCTGAATAGGTCGATTGAATGCTGGGAGATTATGGACAATAGGCCTACATTCGTCGCTGTAGACTACTGGGAAGAAGGAGAAATCACCAATGTGACAATCACATTGAACAAGATGTCACATTGGTCGGACCCCGTTCCCGAGCGCCCGTAGTTAGGTGCGAGGGTTTTCGACTGTGCAATGAGGCGATGAGTCATGTCGGGACAATCAGGCGGTGATTTTCACCCTCTAGTCTCTGATTTAATCCAAGAACTAGGATGGGAATTGACACCGATTCAGCAGGAATCAATGCCTGGACTATTAGGCGGAGGGCATCGGCTGTTGCTAGCTCCCACAGGAAGTGGAAAAACCGAAGCTGCGGTGTTGCCGTTGGTATCTAGAGCACTTTCCGAGGAATGGAAGGGTTTGTCAATCCTGTATGTAACTCCACTCAGGGCCCTTAATCGTGATATTGACAGAAGACTGGGGATTATGCTTGAGCCTCTAGGATTGACTGTTGGACTACGTCACGGAGATACGCCGCAGAGTGAGAGAACACGTCAATCCCGATCTCCTCCTAATCTCTTAGTAACCACTCCTGAGACTTTGCAGATTATGCTTCTAGGGAGTCGTCTAAGACAGCATCTCGCAGGAGTACGCGCCATAGTAATCGATGAGGTTCACGATTTAGCCGCATCCGAGCGCGGCTCACAATTGCTGGTAGGTATCGCAAGGATCGAAGAATACTGCAGTGAGTCAATTCAACGAGTGGGTTTGTCAGCTACCGTTGGTAATCCAAGAGAGATGGCGAGATGGATGCATTCCGATGCTAGACCTGTACATGGCCCTGCCCCTCGGACTACTATGGTCGAGGTGCATAGGGAGAGAATCATGCCCGAGGACGAAGTTATGTCTGTGGAGTGGTCCATTTCTCCAAGCTCTGTCGCCGCATTCAGATCTTTGTCTCTGACTCTACTTGAGGACTATCCATCTCTTGTTTTCGTGAACTCAAGGAGTGCGGCTGAAACTGTCTCACAAAGGCTATCTCATCTTTCACCCGAACTAACAATCGGGGTGCATCATGGCAGCCTAGCAGCTGAAACTAGGAGAGAAATGGAGAATGCTCTGCGTGCAGGCGAGTTACATGCTCTAATCTGCACAAGTAGCCTTGAATTGGGAATTGACATTGGAACGATTCGTAGAGTGCACCAGATACAGAGTCCGAGGGCAGTAGATCGGATGCTGCAACGATTGGGTAGAGCGGAGCATCACATGGGTGGAACCGGGCGAGGCCGGGTTCTGGCTTGGGATACTGATGGCATCGCAGAGGCAGGAGTCATAGCCCGCAGGGCGATGGAAGGTGAGATTGAGGGAGTTGAGTGGAGAATAAATCCCGGAATCGTGGTCGCTAACCAACTTCTACAGATGTCAATAGAAAGGGGTGTAGTACCTCTTACAATGGCTACAGAGATTCTGCAGAGATGTTCGATTCTTAGAGAATGGTCTCATGAGTCAACTCTAGCAGTCCTCAGAGTGCTCGATGATCGCTGGTTGCTAAGATTAATTGAGAATCCTGCAGATTCAGATGTCACGACTTGGTCAACTAAACTGTGGACGGAGCTCGCTTCGCGAAGCAACGGAGATGTTCCTGAAGAGCGCCCATCTTGGGAAGATGAGATTTCTGATTCTGATAAGGAAAAATGGCGACGGCAGTTTTTGCAGGTCCTACCAGACTCACTCAAGGGAGGATGGTTTTCTCCCGCCGGTAGACTTGGAAAGACTCGTGGTGACCATTACTCGATGATTCCTGATGAAATGTCATACAGAGTCAGAGACGCAGTAACTCGCAGAGTCTTGGGCTCAGTAGACGAGGCATTCGTACTTTCTTTGGGAGATGGTAGTGGTGAGTCTTTGGGTAGGACGCGTAGATTCGTCATGGCAGGACGAACTTGGGAGATTATCGATGCAGACCCTGAGCAGGAGGAGTTGCTTGTCGCCCCGGTAAAGGAAAGCGGTGAAGCACCAATTTGGGCAGGAGAGTTGCCCCCTGTTCCTAGGGAAGTTGCCGAAGAGGTCGGTCGGATGCGTAGAAGCGCTGCAATTGAAATTGGAGCATTACCCGAAGATGATAGTTGTGAGTTGTTCTCGTCCTACCCTCTATCTGAGATTGCTGCCGAGACTATTGTCACAAGCGTTGCAGAACATCTCGATGCGACAGGTGTGCTTCCTGATGACAAGACAATGACTGTGGAGAATAGGGATGGGACAATCGTACTAAACACCTGTCGTGGCTCCAAAATAAACGAGACTCTGGCTCATTTCATTCAGGCTATGGGCTCGATGCTGCAAGGAAAGATGGGCAGGGCCCTAGTTGACCCGTACAGAATATCATTCCAAGTCCCTGGGATGACTGCGGGAAATGTTGTCGAGTGGTTACAAGATACTCCGCCGGATGCTATTCCCTCAATTCTAAGGATGACCATTCCGAACGGGCTTGCTGTCAGGTGGAGGGTGGTACAAGTTGCCCGTAGAATGGGAGTGCTGGCAAAAGGTGTAGATCCAAGGAAGGTCAATCTGGAGGGATTGATGGATAGGTATCGAGGGACTCCTGTAATTGAGGAGTCTCTCGAAAAACTGTTTCACGAGAGAATGGACATAGACTCCACCGTGGATGTGATGAGAGAGATTCAGAATGGCGCCATAGAAATCTCCCATACGACAATCGGGCCACTCGGAATGAGTCCCAAAGGTGAACGTGACCTGTTACTTCCATCTTGGTCTGACAAGGAACTGAGAGAGAGGCTAGAGATTCGTCTAGTCAATGAGAGGGCGGTTCTAATTTGCCTCAACTGTCAGAGTAAACGACGAGGTCGAGTGGGCAGGATGGAAGAGAGAATCGGAGAATGTTCTTCTTGCGATGGAAGGATGCTTGCTTGCGCCCCAGAGAGGATGGAGAACATGTTGGCCGATTGGGTTTCCAGCAGAGATTCTACCATTCGAGGTAAGATGGAGAAGAACGCAGAGTTGGTGCGAAACCATGGGATTGAGGCAGTGATTTGTCTGATGGGTCGTGGGATAGCAGAGGAGACTGCTACCAGAATAATGCGTGGACATGTGAAGGGCGAGAGGATTAGATTGCTCAGATCTATTCACAATGCTGAGTTGAAATATGCGCGTACTCGAAGGTACTGGTCTTGACGAAATCGCTATGCACGGTGTTCACATCGTAATACTGTGCTGATTGGGCTGACTGGTCGTTACGCCTCTGGAAAATCCACAGTTGTTGATTGGCTTGTTTCCATGGGATTTGCAAGTGAATCGTGTTCTGACTCTATTCGTGTTTATCTAAAAGAAAACGGAATTGAAGAATCAAGGGAGAATCTAATCGAAGGTGGAAATGAGTTGCGTAGAACCGGAGGTCCAGGAATTCTGGCTGAAATGTTACTTGAGAGACTAGATGGAAAGGATGCGGTAATTGATTCAATTCGAACTCCGGGTGAAGTAGAAGCCTTGCGAGAGCGTGAAGATTTCGTTCTAATCGAAGTGCGAGCAGGTATGGAGGCGCGCTGGCAGAGAGCCAAGTCTCGTGCTAGAACTGGAGATATTTCGGACAAGCAGACTTTCTTTGCAAATGAAGAGAAAGAAGCCGTGGCCAAGGATGAGTCGGGTCAAGCTCTGAACGCAACAGCTGAAATGGCAGATCTGGTTTTGGTTAACGATGGTTCAATCGGAGATCTGTACTCAAACTTGGAAGAGATACTGAAAAGAATTTCCTAAGCCTTTCTGACCTTGACTCCGGCCTCTTCCATCATGGCTGATGCAGTTGCGAAATCATCCTGCCATCTGTCTGGAATATTGATATCGGCAGGATAGACTACCTCTGACACACCAGCTTGGATTAGAGACCTTGTGCATCTGGAGCATGGTGGCCATGTCACATATGCTGTATTTCCCTTGAGGGAGATTCCTGTTCTTGCCGCATGCATAATCGCATTCTCCTCTGCATGACAGATTAGAGGATATTTCTGCTCTCGGTCTGCTAGTCTCTCCTCATCATCCTTAATGCCACGTGGGAAACCATTGAATCCAGTAGAACGGATCTCTCTGTCTTCGCCCACCACTACGCATCCGACCTTAGTAGACGGATCCTTGCTCCAAGAGGAAATATGAGTCGCTAGGTCGAGAAATCTCTTGTCCCACTTCTCGCTCATGGTTCACACCTCATGGTCTCCCACCGGGAGGGTCGTTATCTCGGTTCGCCTCGGTTCTGCTGGGATCATAACCCTCCCAGACTGAAGGATTGGCATAGCAATCAGGGTCGTCCTCATCTGCTTGTCCTCCCTTGTCGTTGTCTATTCCGTCTCCACAGTTCCCATCAGAAACAGTCGATTTGGGTAGTATACTGTCTACTCCGCCACCTGATGCTAGAAGTAGCAGAATACCCAGAAGAACAACTGTCAACCCAGCGAGTATAACTTTCGATGCTGAGTCCTTGGACTCAACGACGACTTTCACTTCGACCTTATCGTCGGACTTCTCGGTCATACTATGAGAGAACCACCGCAAGTCATCATACTTGGGTTCTTAGTGAGAAGACAGAGATTCCCATAGATCCCAATCGTTACTTTCAGCCATATGTCCAAACAAATCCCCGACTAAATACACGCTGCCCAGAACAATGAGATCGTAGTTGCCTTCAACTGCCATTTCGGAAGCGATTCTGAAAGCCTCCAATGGATTCTCATGTGCAGAATCTGGTTTGATGTTCAAATCTTTCAGTGTCTTGTTCAGGCTTTCAATCTGCACCGCCGGATTACGTCCTGAAATTGGTTGAGTTAGTACCAATCCACATAATAGAGAGTTTGATTGGAATTGACTAACAAGCGATGCGAGGGTCTCTTTGAGATCTTTCTTTGCAGTCATTCCTAGTAGGATTACACACGGCCTTTCGACCTGGGAAAGGTCGGCTGCCAAGCTCTCTGCATTGTGAGCAGCACTAATTCTCGTTGTAATACCCTCAACCCAGTCACTACCGAATCCCGGAGAGCGACCTGGCCAGACACATTGTGTGGAGTTAGATGACCATCCGAGAATAGTTGCTGCTTCATTCACCATGGCTGCGTAGTTATTCCACGGAGTTTCACTCTGACTAATCCACCAAGATAGATCGGAACCTGCGATTTCTTCGATTACTTCTGTGACTTCGGAGTCCGCATGCTCCAATGCAATCATAGGGACTCCTGGACGATGGATTGAGACTTTCTCAAATGCGATTTCACGAAGAGTTTCGCCAAGATATTCACTGTGCTCCATCGATACGGTGGTCAAGAAGCATAAATCTGCATTCACCAGCCTAGTTGCGTCAAGCCTACCGCCCATCCCAGTCTCAATAATTCCTCTTTGCACTCCTGCCTCACTGAATGCCACCATTGCTGCAAGGAAAGTGGTCTCGAAATAAGTAGGACTGCATTTGGGATTCAGCTCTGAGGCTTCCATTACCTTGGTAAGTGCTCTATCGAATTTTTTTGGTGCAATCGGTCTGCCATCAATTCGGATTCGCTCCTCCACAGTCACTAGATGTGGAGAAGTGAATAACCCCGTTTTCAGACCACTTGCTGAAGCAGCAGCAGACAGTTGGACGCATAGTGATCCCTTACCGTTACTACCCGCAACATGAACTGAAGGGAAGTCAAGGTGAGGTTGGCCTAATCTGGATAATAGAATCCGGCAGTTTTCCAGGCCCAGTTTCATCCCCATAGGGATGCGTGAATCTAGCCATTCGCGTGGGCCGATACCGATTCCTCCTGTATTTCGCTGGTGTGCGTGAACGGGTCAAGGTGATATGGCCCATGAAGTTCGTGGGGGTATGGATGGAGAGTCTGAGGGCATCGTCGAGGTGATGCGGCAACAGTGGGCCTCCATGGTAAGCATGGGCGGGATGTTTGTCGGCACAATCCTACTAGGTCTCAGTATCCAGCCACTTTACGACATCCCCGAGGCTAGGGCATTCGGCGAGGAAGGAGCGTCCAAAGGCGGTTATGTGGCCATGGAGATGATGTTCATTCTGATTTTCACTGTAGTAATCATCTGGCTTGCTCGGAAAGGACTAGACTACATCATCAAAGGAATTGTACTCTTTGCATTAGGAATGAGTTTGTTCTACATTCTATTGCCATACATCTCACTACTATACTACCTGCTAGGGATATCGTCTGCTAATCTGACATTATTCTCTACATTTGCGGGAAGTTTGGGTCTGATGATATTGCTTGTGAAGTATCCCGAGTGGTATGTTGTAAACACGGTTGGAGTTCTAGTTGGAGCGGGTGTGATTACTCTGATTGGAGTCTCTTTCGTACCTGTTCTGATAATCGCGTTCATGATTGCAGCAGCAATTTACGATCATTGGGCTGTAAACAGCAGTAAGCATATGCTCGAACTCGCTGATACCATGATCAAGAACAAGTTACCAGTTCTTCTTGTAGCGCCAAAGGAAAGGGGTTACTCATTCATCGATGAGGGAGAGAGTGTGATGCAAGATGAGACTCTCGCGGAAATGGATTGGGATGACCCTGCTCCAAATGTCAAACCGAAGAAGGGGGGTAGGGATGCTCTTTTCATGGGTCTTGGAGATGTCATCTTCCCTGGGATGCTGGTTATCTCAGCTGTTTCTTTCTTGCCCGAGAGAGGGACTGAATTGACATATATCTTCGGCTCCATGTACACCGGACAATTGGCAGTCGGACTCGGAACTCTAGTCGGTGGATTGTGCGGATATGTTGCTCTGATGACTCAGGTTGCGCGAGGGCAGGCTCAAGCAGGTCTACCACTGCTCAACGGAGGTAGTATTCTGGGGTATTTGATTTCAGGAATCATATTCCTAGGACCAGCCGCACTATGGCAGGACATATCTTTCCTGTGAGTAATCGTCCGATTGATTGAAGGCTCACGGACTAGCCCCTCAGACTGGTCATTATGCTAGATATCAGCATGTTCAGGGAGCATTCAGACATCATTAGGGCCGACCATGACAGGCGTGGCCTCGGTTACGAGAACATAGACGAGGTCATCCGGCTAGACGAGGAATGGCGCAAGGCGAGATACGAAGTCGACCAACTCAGGAAGTCCCGAAACGAGGCAGCGAGAGGAATTGCTGAGGCCAAGAAGTCCGGTGATTCTGTGGCTGCAGACAAGATTCTAGCAGAAGTCGCGGACATAGGTGCAAAGATAGACGACTTGTCCAATCTATCGGACGAGCATCTAGCCAAGAGGGATGAACTGCGAATGAGTATTCCAAACATCCTTCATGCAGAGGTTCCCATCGGGGAAGACGATCAGAAGAATACCCTCCACAGTATGCACGGTGAGAAAAAAGAGCTTGGATTTGAGCCTAGGAATCACAACGATCTGATTGAGATGAATGGTTGGGTCGACCAAGCCAGAGGTGCAAAAGTCTCTGGCAGTAGATTCTACTTCCTGCAAGGGGACTTGGCTAGACTTGAGATGGCGCTGCAGCAGTATGGTGCTGACTTCCTGATGCAGCGTGGATACACACTCGTTCAACCTCCATTGATGATGAATAGAGAGGCTTACGAGGGAGTTACCGATTTAGCAGATTTTGAGACTGTGATGTATGGTATTGAACCCGACAAATACTACCTGATTGCAACCAGTGAGCACCCACTTACCGCTATGAGAATGGATGAGGTAATCGAGCCAAGCGAGTTGCCAATCAAACTGGTCGGAGTATCATCCTGCTTCCGTCGCGAGGTTGGGGCTCATGGTTTGTCCGACAGGGGGATATGGAGAGTTCATCAATTCACAAAGGTCGAACAAATAGTCATCTCTCATCCTGATGATTCCTGGGGCCATCACGAGGATTTGCTTACCAACGCTGTAGACATGTGGGACAGTCTGGGGCTACACTACCAGGTAGTGAATATCTGTACAGGAGACATGGGCACTGTGGCTGCTAGAAAGTACGACCTAGAGGCATGGCTTCCGGGTGCTGGTCAGTACAAGGAAGTCGTATCTTGTTCCAACTGTACCGACTACCAGGCCAATAGACTGAGAATGAGGTTCAGAACTTCGGAAGGAAACGAGGCTGTACACACCCTAAATTCAACTGCAATAGCAACCAGTCGGGCACTTGTTGCTATCATGGAACAAAATCAGACCGAGGATGGCCGTGTTACTATTCCCGAAGTACTTCGACCATACATGAGGGGACAGGAGTGCCTAGAACCTCTTCACTGATCTTCTTCTTTCTTCTTCCTGTTTAATCTAGCTAACAGTGCCAAGAGTAAGATTACCACGAAGGCCGATATGAATGGGATTAGAATTGCAATCAGGGTTAGCGCTACACTGGCCACATTCTCACCTGTAGCAACCGCTGGATTTCCTAATCCAAAAGTAAAGGTTGAACTCAGCCCTCTAGTTGCCACAGTGGCTGACTGAATTGTAGCAGAGATACCTCCTCCAGCAATCACGGCGATGACCCATTGGATGATTGGATCGGTTCCTTCGAGAACTATTGCCGTCATCGCTATTCCAGCAAGAATCGAAGCAGGAGTTGCTATTGTGTCCAAGGCGCTGTCTATCCATGTAACATAGTATCCAGCGAACTCGGCGATGGTAGCTATGCCTAGGATAATGATAGCTAGAGTCGAGGTGAAGAATTCGAATTGAGTGCCTGTCAGGTTTAGATCCATGAACCAAACTAAATCTAATCTGGCTACGACTGAAAGAAGGAATGGGGGCAAGAAGACTCTGAAGCCAGATGCGGCCGATAGGCTGATTCCCATGAGAATGGCCATCATTACGGCGAAACCTTCCATGGTGCTTCGATGTGGTCACCTCGTATTAATGCAGACCCATTATGACGGACTTTGTCATTCAGGGATGGCCTAGTATACTCTCGATGATACTGTTGGTACTCACGTTAGAGTATACCTCACTCTGTTCGGAACTTAATACCAATTGCTTTCGCGATTTCTCGTGCCATTTCTTTGGAATCAT
>CETB01069436.1_pt1 | contig 26414 bp, 27 predicted proteins | sample 356381 | NCBI WGS metagenome assembly CETB01 (sample SAMEA2622545, study PRJEB7988) | marine metagenome | biome: marine biome (ENVO:00000447); feature: deep chlorophyll maximum layer (ENVO:xxxxxxxx); material: "saline water (ENVO:00002010), including plankton (ENVO:xxxxxxxx)" | depth 155 m | reverse complement strand
ATGGATGCAATTAGAGGAGCGATAACCGACAAGACTCGAATGATTCTCATCAACTCCCCGTGCAATCCTACTGGGGCTGTATTTACTCCCGAAGAGTTGCAGGAGATTGTTGACATAGCAGTGGAGCATGATCTGTGGATTGTCTCAGACGAAATCTACGCGAGGTTGGTCTGGATGGATTATCCTCATGTCTCTCCTTACGCTCTACCGGGAGGAGGGGATCGGACTCTAATCGTCAATGGTTGGTCGAAGTCATGGGCCATGACTGGTATGCGACTTGGTTTCCTAACCGGTCCCTCCAATGCGATGAAATCCGGAGTCAAAAGTCAGGCCAACTCTGCCTCTCATGTCCCTACTTTCTTGATGCGAGCAGCTGCCGTCGCTCTAGGTTGTGATGACTCTGTTGAGATGTTCAATAGCGAGTATATCAAGCGCCGTGAGATAATGACAGATGGCCTCTCTGAGATTCCCGGTTTGAGGGTTGTCGAGCCTGAGGGAGCGTTCTATGTATTCGTCGATGTCACAGGTACTGGGATGACTGACATCGAGTTCGCTGATGGGGCTTTGGAAGCGGGGGTTCAACTCATTCCAGCATCACTAATTACTGGTGGTGCTGGTTTCGTACGCATCTCGTATGCTGCTGACGAAGAGGCAATTCACGAGGGTTTGCGCAGGCTGAAGGCTTGGCTACTTGATTAGTCACCTTGAAATCGGCAAATCAACGAGGTCTCCATATGGGCGGCGCTGATGCACGTGGCGGACATGTTGTCCTCGACTACATCCAATACTCGCCGCCCGTCGAGAGAGATGGTGATTGGATGCTACAGTTGTTGAGGGACTGTGTCCATAGAGCTGGCGTCAGAGAAGTCCACTCTCATGTGGAGCAATTCGATGGAACTGAGAGTCCGCCTGGGTTCGCCGCTGTCGTGCTAATAGACGAGAGTCATGTCAGTGCGCACTGTTACTCCGAGAGTGGTCTACTGGCAATTGATATCTTCACCTGCGGAGATAGTGATCCGGTTGCTCTCGCAGATGACATTCATCGTGGGGTTGCGGAAGCTGTACCCAGAATTGAGTTGGCGGGAAGGAAAGTGCTCGACAGGTTCTGAGGTGTGTGTATGTCTGTTCGTGACTTCATCGACAGCAACTATCGACACTTCAATTCTGGAGTGCTTGCTGACTGTGCATCCTCTCTGCGCTCTTTCCTAAAACAAGATGGTCGCCTAATGGTGACTCTTGCCGGTGCGATGTCGACTGCTGAGATTGGTAGGACATTAGCGCCTGCGATTAAGGCTCAGCGAGTGCATGCAATTTGCTGTACTGGGGCGAATTTAGAGGAGGATTTGTTTGGATTGTTGGCGCGTTCGAGCTACGAGAGTATAGGTGATTGGAGACAATTGACTGCTCAGGATGAGACTGGTCTGCTCGAGCGCGGAATGAATCGTATCACCGATGTAGCCATTCCCGAAGATGAGGCAATTAGAGGTGTCGAGGGTCCACTGATGGCTCTATGGGAAGATGCAGAAGCCGCTGGAGATAGTAGATTCCCTCATGAATTCCTATACGACTTGCTGTTGCATGGTAATCTGGAGTTCGATGGTAATCCTGAACATTCCTGGCTGATGGCTGCAGCGGATGCAAACCTACCAATCTTCACTCCAGGATGGGAGGACAGTACACTGGGCAACATTCTCGCTGCTAGAGTTCTCGACTGTTCATTGAAAGGCCCGGGTATTGTCAAGGGCGGACTGGAGGCTATGCAGGCACTTGCGGATTGGTATAGAGAGGATGATTCGCCCACAGGTATGCTACAGGTCGGAGGAGGAATTGCGGGTGACTTTGCAATCTCCGTAGTTCCGATGTTGAGGCAGGATGCGAAAGTGGATGTGCCACTATGGGCTTGGTTCGCACAGATTTCAGAGTCTAGGCCCTCGTACGGAGGTTATTCAGGAGCACCTCCTAACGAGAAGATTAGTTGGGGTAAGATCTCAGAAGATACCCCTCGATTTGTGATAGAGTCGGATGCAACTATCGTATTGCCACTATTATTGGCAGCTCTAGAATAGGTCAGCGTAGTTATCACACTGCTCGCTGATTCGAATGAGTTGGTTGTACTTCGCTGTGCGATCACTCCTGGCTGGAGCTCCGGTCTTGATCTGGCCAGCGTTGGTCCCTACTGCTAGGTCCGATATCATGTGATCAGAGGTTTCTCCAGAGCGGTGGCTGATGACGGTGGCAAATCCTGCTGAGCGAGCCATCTCGATTACACGCATCGTCTCACTCACTGTGCCAATCTGATTGAGTTTGATGAGAATTGCATTGCTAGCCCCCTCTGCTATTCCCTTCGATAGTCTGGTTGGGTTGGTCACATACAAATCGTCCCCTACCACTTGTACTCTGTGACCTTCCCTGATAGTGAACTCGGACCAAGCCCCCCAGTCGTCCTCCCCGAAGGCATCCTCGAGAGATACAATCGGATAGTTGTCAAGCCAAGACGAGTACAATTGGCCGAGTTCAGAACCCGACAATATATCTCCATCAATGTGGTAGCCGTCTTCTAAGCAGAACTCCTGAGCTGCGCAGTCTAGAGCGATTGAGACTTGATCTCCGGGGATATATCCAGCCCCGGTGATTGCGCTCAGCACGAGTCTGAGTCCGTCTTCATTGCGAGGAAGGTTTGGTGCGAACCCCCCTTCGTCTCCTATTCCTCCCAGTAGTCCTTCTTCCTTGAGTACTGACTTGAGTGAATGATAGATTTCCACACCCGCACGCAGTGCATCGGAGAACGAATTGAATCCGTGTGGAACTACCATGAACTCCTGGATGTCTACATTCGAAGTTGCATGAGCCCCGCCATTGAGTATATTCATCTGTGGTACTGGAATACTACTCGGTCCATCTCCTGCTATATGCTCCCAGAGTGATTTGGATGAGGCTGCTCTGAGGCATGCCATCGAAACTCCTAGCATTGCATTGGCGCCCAGTCTAGCCTTATTCTCTGTTCCATCGAGTGAGATGAGTACGGCATCAATTCCTTCCTGATCTGTAACATCCATTCCAATCAATGCATCGCGAATCTCGCCGTTGACATTTGCAACAGCTGAAGTTACTCCTTTACCTACCCATTTGTCGCCGCCATCTCGTAGTTCAATCGCCTCGTAACTGCCAGTGCTGGCGCCCGATGGAACCGCTGCGCGTCCCTGTAATTGTCCATCTATGTAACAGTCGACTTCTACTGTAGGATTGCCTCGTGAGTCTAGAATGGCTCGGGCGGAGAGGTCGCTGATAGCGCCACTCATTGATTCGGCGACCTGTCGTCTGCCTCTCAAGGTTGCGATTGTAGGAAATCACGAGTTGAGCCAACTCAACCAACGAGCGACACGGCTCTGAACCTCTGGTACTTCCATCTCAGAGCGACAGTTGTGCTCCCAGCAAAGTTGCTCCTCAGTGGGAGAGATTGAGAATAATTCAGCGCGAAACAATACACCATCGTGCTCGCTACATTTCTCGCGGTTGTCATCCACAAAGCAGTGCAGAAGATGCTTGGGGAAGTGTTGCATCTTACCGTTGGATGGGGAGCATAACATAACACTCCTCTCTAGGAATAGAAGTGAGTCCCCCGTACTTGCATCAACCTCATGCCCAAGTATCTTAGTAGCGGTCAAGAGTGATGCGACATCGACATTGTACCACTGGGTCTGAGTCGATGGTATGTCAAGCTCTGAGACATCGTCGAGGTATTCCTGTACACGAAGTTGACTTGTCGTCTCCTCGCCCGACATCGTATACGGATTTACGCCATCCCATTTGAACGCAACTTTCGTGTTGTGTAGAAATATACTACAGATTCCGGAAAGATTTGTGAATCGGTTTTCACACATAGAGCACTCAAACTACAAATAAGGGTCTATTTTCGGCGCAACCCATGGTTGAGGTAGACAGTCTTGATAGAGCCATTTTAGGAGTATTACGTGACTCAGCGAGAGCGCCCTTTGTCGATATTGCAAAGCAGGTTGGAGTGACCGAACGAACGGTCAGAACACGCATGCGCAGGTTGGAGGAAGAGGGGGTTGTCCGAGGCTATACAATCAGAGAAGCAGGAATCGGGCTTACCGCTTTGGTTCGGCTCAAGATTGGTCCAGGAACTGAGATTGGAACGCTTGCTGGGGAGTTCTCGGCATGGCCGGGTGTTGAGTGTGTTTACGAGGTTAGCGGGGATGCGGATCTGGTAGCTGTCGTACATGTCGATGACACGGTGGCACTACGCGGGCTGCTCGATGAGATGTGGTTGGCTGCGCCGGGAGAGATTAGTTCGACACAAACCGAGTTGGTGCTCGAGCAGTACTGATTACGGCTTTCGCATCAAGATTCTTTGGTAGGCCATAGAACCGCTCACAAAGCCCTCGTAGACGGGTGTTCCTTTCAGACCCGCAAAGGTCTCGAAACTTCTCCTTACGGACTTGGGTACATTGTCCTCAATTGCTTTCATCTTCTGTTCATTTATTTGATCTAGGGCTGTGATGACTTCTTGTACCACATCAGTCGACTCAACTATCTCAAAGCCTTTTGACTGAAATAACCCGGGTAGCGATGCCATAGTATCAGCGTCTCGTAGGTCTGTCCAGCAGAACATCCCTCCTGTCCTGAGCACTCTGTATGCTTGCTCTACGAAGGCCGACATATCGCCGTAGCAATGAGAAGATTCGACATTGTATACAACATCGAAACACTCGTTTTCGAATGGAAGATCCTGGGCGTTACCTTCGATAAATTCTAGATTGGTCTGATTAGCATACCATCGCTTGCAATGACTGACTGCCTCGGCTGAGAAATCGACTCCTACCAACCTGACAGGGGAATGTGTCTTGGCGATCCAACTTGCTCCCCCTCCTCGGCCCGAGCCGACCTCGAGTACTTCTCGTCCTTCGAGATCGACGCCTCTGATATTCATCGAGTATAGTTGGATGAACATCCTATTGGGTTCATCTTCATTTTCGAGTTTGGGGCCATTGCCATCCTCGAAGCCGTAATTCATGAATTGGAATTCAGATTGATCATTCGCTTTGGCGAGTTTTTGATACCACCATTTCCACATCCGATTCTGGACTCTGGCTGGAGCGAATCTCAGTATCATAACGAAGAATCTAGCAGGTAGACCCATCTTTTTGGGGCTTGCCACGCGCATGTGGCACCTACATCTTCCACTTCACAGAGCAGCCGATACTGTCCGTCCTCTGAACAGAAACTGAGTCTCCTGCAGCCACCTCGTCAATTGCATCTGCTAGTTCTGAGGTTGAAGCGTGGGATGGATCTCGTGGTGAGTCGTCGAGACGCCCACGGTAGACGACAGTGCCTTCGGAGTCTAGCATGTAGAATTCGGGGGTACGCTCTGCGCCGTATGCACTGGCAATCTCCTGACTTTCGTCGTGCAGGTATGAGTAGCCCATGCCGCGATTGGCTCGCTTGACCATGTTCTCCCACGAATCAGATTCGTAGTTGATTGGGTCGTTGGAATTGATTCCTACAAACCCCATGCCACTGGAGGCTGCCTTAGCTGCGATATACTCGATTCTTCCTTCTGAACCCACGACATAGGGACAGTGGTTGCAGGTGAAGGCGATGATGGTCCCGTTCTCGCCCATTGCGTCGCTCAGGCTCATCGATTCACCACCTATTGCTGGGTTGGCATTCGGTAGTTCGAATTGTGGTGCTGTATCTCCTGGCTCTATCCCTTTAGGTCCCGGCATGATTCGGCGGGGGGATGGGAAGCAGTTCAACTCTCTGTCTGCGGCCTTGCACTGGGCGGTTCTACCGAGCCTTTGCATTCCTCTAGTCTGCGGCGGGCCAAGCGGTGTTCTGGATCAACATCGAGTACCTTTCTCCATGCCGCCGCAGCGTCTCTGCTCTCGCCTGTCTCATGCAGTATTGCAGCTATCCTGAGCCTAGCATCAATATGATGGGGGTCGTTTGCTGCGGCGTTCTCGAAGTCTTGCTTGGCATCCTCAATCCTACCGAAGTCGAGGTATAGCAAACCGCGCTGGTACCATGCATCCGAATGAGTTGCGTCGATTTGAAGTGCGGCGTTGAGAGGTTTCTCTGCCTGCTCCGGTCGGCCTCTTGCAATTAGGCAGGTCCCAAGATGAACCAGTGCCATCGTGTGCTCGGGCTTGTACTCCAATAGCGTACGAAGTTCGGCCCCCGCATCTTCCCAGTCGCCATTGCTCATCTGAATCTCTGCTCTCCTTAATCGAGCAATGTTGAGTTCTGGATATGCGGACACTAAGTGATCAGCATCATCGAGTGCTGATGCTAGATCTCCCTTGAGCAGCAATGCCGAGCAGCGGTTGAGTCTGGCACGAACATGTTCGGGTTCAGTAGCAATGACTCTGGAGAATAGTGAGATGGCTTCTGTGAGTCTGTTCTGGCGAGCTGCAATCAGCCCTCGAACAAATGGAATTGAATTGTGGTCATTGAGTAGGGTAGCTGCCTCAGCGATTAGTGTATCGGCCTGCTCAAGCTTTCCAATATCAAGACATAGTTGAGCTTCCTCAAGTGGTATTGATGGATGTTCGGGAATTAGTCTGCGGGCTCTAGTCAGTGCAACCTCTGCCTCATTGCTCGCACCTTGGTAGCGAAGTGCTCTGGCCCGGCCTAGCCATGCAAGGCCGTTTTCTCTGTCTCTTTCTATCGCAGCATCAAATGCGACCATTGCATCGAGTAGAATTATCTGGTCGTGGTTGCCTGTACTGTCTCGCTCAATCTCTGACTCAAGTAAGTGTAGTCTGCCATCCATCACATGCATTGCAGCGCTTTCCCAAGCCTCCGGAGGAGCTTCATCTAGAACCTTGCGAGACCAGTCTGGAGAGTCTGCTCTCAGCAGAACTAGGCTCAGTCGCGCCCTAGCCTCTGTATCTTCTGGGTTAGTCTCTAGGCGCTCTTCTAGTACTGCTCTAGCAGCGTCCAGTCTGCCGGTGTTCTCGAATATCTCGGACTCCAGTAGTACGCCATATTCTCCTAGTGATGTCGCCCTTCGAATACTCTGTAATGCCTCCTTGGTCCTCTCCTGATCTGCTGAGAGCAGTTTGGCTTGAAGCAACCATGCCTCACCGTTGTCAGGATTCGTTTCTATTGCCTTCTCAACTGATTCAAGGGCAACTTGAATCTCTCCAATTAGCAAGAGTTTTGCTGCTTTATCGAGCCAGCCTGAGGATGTTTCCGGGTCGACTTTTGTCGGGTCAATCTCTGCGTTTACTTCCCGGGCCCGATGAACTATTTCTGAAATCTCGGTCTGAGCCAGAGTTGTGTCAAACTCAACCCCTATGGCATCAAGTCTGAGTTTGTTGCGTTCTGTCCTCTCATCATCAGTTCCTGTCAATAACAACGCCTGTTCCTTGAGAACTGCAACATCGTCCGGTTCTACCGCTAGGAGCCTCTCTAGTGTTCTGTCCAGCGCCTCGATATCGCCCTCTTCACGGTGAATCGCTGCAAGTGAGCGTAGTGCGTCTGCGTCTTCGGCGCTGAGATAATGTGCTCTCTGATAGAAGTCGGAGGCTCGCATCTTACGATCGACTGCGTGGAATAGTTCGCCCATCCTGCGATGTTCGCCGCCGTTCAATTCGAGGTCTTCTGAGTGCATCTCCGACTCATTGAGTATCGCATCCAGTCGCTCGACCAAAGGAAGTAGACCGGGTACGACTTCCTTGTTGCCATCATCATCAGCTAGCCCGGGGTAATGATCTAGGATGGTCCGGGCAGCATGGGTTGCGATTGCCACTGCCTCGTTGGAGCTGATGTTGATTCCTTGCTGGAAGAGTAAGTCTTCTGCCGACTCAAGAGATTTGTGAGCATCTAGTAGTCCCTGAACCTCGGGAGTTTCGCTGAGTACTGTATCTACTCCTCTAGACAAAAGGTCTAGTCGTTGGGAAGTGTACGACAAATCGCCCTGGAGGGAGCCCATCTTCTCCCTCATCCTCTCACGCTGACGCAGCACCGCCTGGTGTCTGAGCCACAGAGTGAGTAGGGCTATGCCTAGGAGGGCGTAGAGTGCTAGAACACCCATTGTGATGTTTTCCATCCAGCCGCAGCGGAACTGCACGACTTTTGATGGCTTCTGCGGATTCAAAGGCTGACGCGGCCATTGTAGGCGGGACTATGTCCCGCCGGAAGACCGATTATTTCCATTCAGATATTCTCTGTTGAGAAAGCCTGTACGCCGGCCTTTCGGGTTACGGTTCCTACTGAAGTTCCTAGCACATTTTCGATGCCGGCTCCTGAAGCCAAATCAAAGATTCGTGCAGTGACCTTGCCAGCGAAGACTAGGCCCTGAGCATTCTCAGAGGAGTTCAGTGCGGTCTCAAGGCTGCGTGCCCCGATTGGTTCCGAACCGGTCCCGTCCGATTGAACGATGACAGCTTGGTTGCGCTTCAGACCATCGAGCATTCCTGCCCATGCCTTGATTTCCTCGGGGGCCTCAAGTGCTTCCTGTCCACGCCCTACTGATCGATCGTCGTCAATTTTGATTTCCTTCTGGATTCTAGCGACTACCTTTCCGGCAGTCTCTTTCTGAGCCAGGGCCTTCGTTACGACCTTCATTTCGAGGTGTTCAACCTCTCGACTGGTCGGTGCGAAAGCAACATGTGTCAGGCTGTTTCCAAGTTCTCCACTAATCTCCATGAGTAGTAGTTTTCCGCCGCGGTCACCATCAAGGAAGGCTGTCACCGTCTTCTTGCCCTTGGCAAGTTTGGCTAGTTCCGGATTGATTCCGGAACCCATGGTGGCAATGGCGTTCTTGATGTCGTACTTCAGCAGGTTTCGTACATCGTTGCGACCCTCGACGATGATAATCGCCTCAGATTCACTGACGTTTGGTCCTGCGGTCATTCCTTTGTATTCAGATTCTTTCTCCAGATTAAGGACTGTGCGAACCTCATCGAGGATGTTTCTCGACTCGTCGGCACCTGAGTTGACGATATCTAGCAGGAGTTGTTTGGCCCTGTCGATTACCGTATCCTTCTTGGCTGAGCGGATGTTCTCGATTCGCTTTACCTTGATGACTGACTTGCAGGGTCCAATCCTGTCGATTGTCTCCAATGCTGCGCCAATCACCGCGGTGCTAACTTGGTCAATAGAAGAAGAGAGTTGAATCTCCCCGTTCACCTTGCCCTTGTGCTGGTGTAGTATTACGTCGACATGGCCGATTCTTCCGGTTCGCTGCAGCTTGCGCAGTTGTAGCTCCTCACCGAGTAATCCCTCGGTTTGGCCGAAAATCGCCCCTACGACGTCTTTGCGCGCGACTGTTCCGTCTGTGCGGATTGTCGCGTGTATCACGTATTTTCCTTCGTTTGTCATTGTATATTCTCCTTAGGCTCTCGGCCCCACTTTCGGGGCCTCGCTCCCGGTTTTCGCCAATTGGCGGTTCGGTGGATGGGCGCAAAACGCCCGCGAGTGTGGCAGAGTACCTGCAATCCGTGCGACTCGGGTACCCTTCATGAACGCTACTGTTTGGTTAGTCGACTATTATCGATAGTAGATGTTCGCGAGGAATTAAGGTACTCGGCGCCAATCGCATTGCATGGAGGCGGGCATTGGGGATTGTCTGGAGGTTTTCCGTGGGGCCACAAGATTGGCCTTACGTGACGGTCATCTCTCAAACGGCGAGAAGCGTCTTCTAGTCAAGTTGGCTCATGTACTTAGATTGGAGGAGGATGAGCCTCGAATGGTGTATGATTCAGTGATTGAGAACACAGAGCAACTCATGGGTGGCAGAGAATTGGGTGATCAAGAGAAAATGATGGTATACGAGCAGGTGTTAGAGGCCGTGCTGATTCACACTGACAGATCTGAGGACGAATTAATGATGGTTGCCTATTTGCGAAAGGCTTTCCAGATTAGTGATGCAGAGCATCGAGCCATCACTCGCAGTCTAGACCGTCAGTTGGAACAGACAATTCATCGCAATGTATTGCAGGATTTCCGCATGCGTCTCGATGACACCATGGAGAAGATTGGTGGCATCTTCGACCGAATTGGGATACAGATTTGAGGTTCTTATGGCCCAGACCGAATCGCTTGATGAATTCCTCGATTCTCAGCCTCTACGAATCCACCGTTCTGACCGTAAATTGGCCAAGATGGTTCGTGAGGCATACCCCATTGGAGTTCCTGCTCTAATCATGAAATCAAGTACCGACCGATTGGGTGAATCCGCGGGATACGAGTTTCACCTCGGAACGCCCGATGAGCTTCTCCGGCGATTGGCATCCTGGTTGCTCACCGGAGCATCGGACAATCAACGAATCCTCTTGCGTTTGGTTGGTCGACTTTGGGCACGGCATGGACGTGAGGATGTTGCTCTAGCAGCCTTGCTGTTAGCCAATCTAGATCATGCTTCGCTGGGCACGGACCCTTGGCAGGTGCTTTCCTCTTCAATTCGAGAGACTGAGCCTGCAGAAGCCCTGTTACTGAGTATTGAGGAATTGGTCCGGGCTGGTCGTGAGATTCCTTCTGATGAAGTCGTAATAGGCTGGTGCCAGACTAGGCGAGTAGATGGGCATCTGGCAATATTGGTGGCACATGCGGGCTCTCTCAATGCACAACGCCCGAGTGAAGGTGTGCTTGAGGCCTTAGGCACTGTCGAGATTCCTACCGGAGATTCACTACTTGGTAGAATAATGGACAGAATGGTTTCATCGCAAGCGTAGTACTGATGTTTGTTGACGATAGCGGGTGAGGCATGAGTAGTCGTCTGCTACCCTCGGATGATCCGATTGCAGAGCAGGTCCTAGAATGGACCATTCAGCGTGATGCTCAAGATATTCGGCAGTTAATGCGATGGATGGAAACCAAGCGCTCTAGAAAAGATAGGGCTGCATTACTGAATCGTTCTCTGGACTTGATGGATGAAATTCAGCATGCGCTACGCCGACTCGATGAGCTACGGTGATTGCATGAGGTCACTGATACTCGCTGGAGGGCGCTCATCGAGAATGGGTCGCGATAAGGCATTGATTGAAATTGATGGTGAGGCTTGCATCGCGCGCATTGCTATGGCCTTGGCTGAAGCGGGGCGTGAGCCGATTCGAATTGCGGTGGCAGAACCTGAGGATGTCGAATCTTATGGTGCGGTTATTGACCCACAGATAGAAGTCGAATGGGTGTTGGATGCTGAGCCTTATTCGGGCCCAATTGAAGCGTTAGTTGAGGCCTTTGAAGATCCATTGATTGTGTCGGAAACAATTCAACTTGCCCCTGTAGATGTTCCTTGGGTAGAATCGGGACTATTCGTATCACTCGAGGATGCTTTGGCTTCCTCGGACTTTCTAGTCATGCCGAGTGATGGTGTTTGGAATCACCCCTTACTGGCTTTAGTTCGACCAGATTTGGTTCTCAGTAGGCTTGTTTCAGGTGATCGTAGGCCCCTCCACTTGCAGTTCGCAGAAATGCCGCACTCAATTCTGCTCGAGGATGCTGAGATGCTCAGGAATGTCAATCAACCTGAGGATCTAAAGTGAAATCTGGCCCGAACAAAGTCTGTCCAGGGTTTCAGGATACAACACATGCTCAACTTGTTTGATTCTCTCTTGCAGTGAGGTCTCATCGTCTCCTTCGTTCACATCGACTTGTACCTGAGCGAGTATTGGGCCTGTATCTACACCCTCGTCGACCATATGTACGGTACAACCAGACACGTCAACACCTGCTGTGAGTACATCGCGGTGCGCATGAGCGCCCGGGAAATCTGGGAGTAATGAAGGATGTATGTTGACTAATCTCCCCTTCCAGCGTCTCACAAACCAAGGTGTCAGGATTCGCATATAACCGCTGAGTACGACTAGTTCGATGTCATGCTCCCCTAGTGCTGCATGCACCAGTCTTTCATGGGTGACGCGTCGCTCCTTGGCTTCGGCTTCCATAGGTATGGGAATTCCTAGACTTGGGACACCTGCATCAATGCTGTGCTGTAGACCATCAGCATCCTCTTTGTCTGCGATGACCAATGTTGTTTGGTGTGTCCTCGAGGTCCTCTGATATTGGAGTAGTGCGGCCAATCCAGAGCCGCCCCCAGAAATCATTACAGCGACTCTGATTGGGTCTTCAAGTGAGCCTGTTCTCGGCAGTACGAAGTCGTCGCTCATGACCACTACGAGGGCAGGTAGGGCTTGAGAATTGGGGATAGGCATCTAAGGTCGAACACTCGGTTTTATCGCTATAATCCGGCCGCGAGATATTGTGGAACGCCTTCAGACCATTGATGAGGTAGTCGAGAAGTACTGTGTCGCCAGCAGCCCCGCGAAGAGCAAGTTCTATGTCGGCCTAGGGATGATGTTTCTTGGATTCGCTGTAATCGGCATCTGGGTTCCCGGCTGGCCGACTGTATCATGGGCGGTTCCAGCCGCATTCCTATTCTCAATGTCCAGCGAAAAGATGTTCAGGATGACTCTGACAAATCGCTACTTCGGGGTTGCCATGTTCGAGTATTATGCTACAGGTAAGACCATTCCTAAGCATGCCAAGTACGGTACTGTAGGCCTTATTGCAGGCATGACTTCTGTCTCATCATATTTCGTATGGTTCGTATCAACAAAGGGCGAGGGGGTGCTTAACGACCCCTCTTCTTGGAATGGCGAAGATCCTGGATTCGGTGCTGCTACTGTCATACTTGTAGGCCTGATTGGTATGTGGTATGTCGGACTTAAGGTTCCGACCAGAGAGTAGATTATGTCTAGTATTGTGGTGCAAGGACACCGATTCCATTACCTTGAACATGCGGGCGAAGGAGTGCCGGTCCTACTGCTCTGTAGTACCGGATTAGACTCGAGGCAATGGAACGACTTATTGCCGATGTTGGGCAAAAGGGGGGCGATTTGTCTTCACTATCTTTGCTACCCTATGACGGATAGCTGGACTGGCGAAGAAGAAATTGATTCTTCATTAGACTATGATGCTGCAGAGGTTCTTCTTCTCAATCAAAGTGGTGCGGTGGACATAATTGCACACTCTTATGGGGGATTCATTGCATTGAGATTGGCTAAAAATCACCCAGATAGGATTCGTAGAATAGCCATCCATGAACCTACGGTCTGGGGCTGTCTACAACATACAAACAAGGACGAATTGAAGAATGAATTTGGAGAAGTCGTTGAGACCTTCTTCACGGAAGGATTGCAACCGGAAGAATTCCTACAAGACTTCGTAGATTACTGGAACGATATTGGCACTTGGGAATTGATGCCCGAACATAGGAAACAGATGTGGAGGAATCTGCAACCAAAGATACTGAGTGAGGTGCGTCTGCTGTGCTATGATAAGACTCCTCCATCATACTATTCTTCCATACGTCATCCAATCCTGATTACTCTCAGTAAAGAGACACCCCCTCATCAATTTGAGGCTTGTACGATTCTTTCATCGATACTTGAGAATGTGAGAGTAGTCGATGTACCTGGAGGACACATGGGAGTAATTACCAGATCCCAAGTAGTAATGCCACATCTGGCTAATTGGGTTGAGTAGTCTAGTCCTTGGGTCCCCAAGGAGTAATCTGTCGCGTGAGGCCGAGCCTGTGTGTGAATAAGAATCTCAGATTGAGTAATCCGTCCCCCCATGTATTGATTTCAGCCTCGCCAACACGAGGGCGGTAAGGGACGCTGATCTCTTTGGTATTCTGCTTGCCCAGATAGCGTCGTGCGCGAATCTTGAATTCCTGTGACAGTGGCATTCCGTCGTGCTTTGGCCTAATGCGCTCGTCCTCGAAAATCGACTTACGGAATACCCACATACCGCTTTGTGAGTCGTGTATTCCGTACCAATAGAGTATCTTGGCTGTTGTAGAAAGAACCCAGTTACCAAACCCGTGCACTCCTGGCATGGCTCCCTCTTCTGCTCTGCGTAACCTGTCGCAGGTAATCCACTGTAAATTTTCGCTGACTAACTTGTGAACCAAGTCTGGGACCTCTTCGCCTGGATATGTACAGTCAGCGTCCATGGTGACGATGATATCTCCGGCGGCCATTGCAAAACCGGTCTTGTATGCCCTACCGTATCCCTTGCGAGGCTCTAGATAGACAGTAGCGCCCTCTGATTCTGCCAGTTCCCTAGTGCGGTCAGTCGAGTTACCATCGACAATCAAGAAGTCGAGTTTGTCGCACCAACCATCGTTTGGAACTGAACGAATCGTGTCGACGATGGCTGCCTCCTCGTTGCGGGTCGGAATGACCACGGTCACATGTACAGGTAGAGTCTCGGCCATGCTATCGAAGTCGCCCACCCAAGTCCTCGTTTTGAACAATACGAATTGCTGCCCCGGGGTCGTGCTCTTGAAATGCGGGCGCTGAGCCGCGAATACGGCGATTCCATGCATATAGCGATGCTGTCAGCCGAATATCCCCCCCGCTGGGGCGGAATGGGCTCTACTGTGTACCATCTATCAGCTTCACTAGCCGCGAGAGGTCATCAAGTGACTGTGATTACTCGCTCAGGAGGAGGAGGCAGTCCGCCCAGTATCGAGGGCGTTGATGTAGTCAGTGTAGGCTGGCTTCCAATTCCAATGGCGTTCACTCGCTCCTACGGGAGAAGTGCTCTGAGGGCCCTAAAGCGAGTGCATGCCAGCAGTCCTGTCGATGTGGTGCACTTGCACTGTCCGATGATCTCTTGGTCGGCCAAGCAATTTCGTGATTGTAGAAACTCAGTGGCTCCGGTAGTCTCGTCTCTGCACGGATCTTGGCTAGGGGAAAGAGATGGTTTGGTCGAAGCGTCGAAGAACAAGGAAGCAGCAGTATGGGCCAATCCAAACGATTTGGCCATCCTTATGACTGCTAAACACTATGCCGGATTTGAACGCGCTGCAGTTAGAGAGTCGAGTATTTGTGTGGCCAATTCTCAGGCGACCAAGCAGGATTTTATGCAGCGCTACTCGCCTCCTAAGAACTGGGATTGTGAAGTCGTTCATTGGGGGGTTGACACGAGTATTTTCGTGCCATTGCACGGGGATGATGAGGATGCGATGGCAACCCATGAGGTAATTCGTACTAGATACGATGTGGTTTCCTCTGACTCGCGGCTTTTGTTGGCTGTTGGAAGACTCGCTGCGAGGAAGGGTTACTCATCTCTTCTCAGAGGCTTTGCTAGAGTTCACGCCTCTGCTCCCGCGACCCGTTTGGTAATCGTTGGCAGGGGCCATCTACGTTCCAGACTCAATCGTTTGGCCAAGTCTCTAGGAGTTGGCGAATCTGTCTACTTTGAGCCTGGAATGCCATTTGAAGAGTTAGCCGAGTTGTTCCGCTCGGCCGACTTAGTTGTCTATCCATCGTACTACGAAGGACAGGGATTAATTCCTCTCGAGGCGATGGCTTCCGGTACCCCGGTTGTCACAGTCAATCACGGACCATTGCCGGAAATGGTGGATGATAGTGTCGGGAGTCTTTTCACGATGGCAGATGAGGAATCTATGGCTGAAGCAATTCTGACTGAATTGAATTCGGATGCAGCCCTCAATGGCAAGGGAGACAATGGTAGGAGAAGAGTGCTGGAGAGTTTTACTTACGAAGGGAATTCCGAGAGTTTCGAAGCCATTTACGGAAGAGCCAAGTGAGGGCCGGTGTCGGGGAATTATTCATTCGTTAGTCACGCTAGCGTACCAGAGGGAGAGTCATGGGGGAGAGACAAAATCTGAAGGATTTGGATGCGGGAACAGTAGCTAATGTCGGTATCATTCTACTGGTGGCAGTACTTGCAATCAAGGAACTTGAGTCGATTATTCAACCCCTGATTATTGCAATTCTACTATTCCTGCTGATTCGACCCGCTGCGCAGTGGATTGAAGATCGTCCGATTATGCAGAAGTATGCTCATCCATTGATGCCGTATGGCGTTCTTGTAGTGATTTTGTTCGTTGTATTGTGGGTTGCTTCGCAGTTGCTTTACTCCAACCTCACAGCATTCACAGAAGAAATCCCCGCTCTAACTGATCAACTCAATGATAAGTTGGCTTGGATTGAGGAGTTAGAAGTCAGAGGATACTCGTTCGATGTCAGTGGAGTAACTGCGCTGATTAGTCTGGACACCATCAACAACTACCTGACTGGTTTCGTCGGCTCGCTTGCAAGTTTCACCGCTAGCGCGGTGACAGTACTGATTTTCCTTCTATTCATCATCCTCGAGGCAGAGACACTGCCTCGACGGCTCAAGGCGGCTTATCCGGAAGATGTTGAGAGGATTGAGGCGGTTGCTAGTTCGTCTGGGGAGGGTATCAACACCTATGTGGTAACTCGCGCGACGGTTGCCTTAGGACAGGCAGTAGTAGCAGGCTTCGTACTTTGGTGGCTAGGTATTCCGGGTTGGTTCATGTGGGCTTCTATCACCTTCATGATGGACTTCATCCCATATGTGGGGGCACTAATTTCTCTCATACCGCCAATCTTCCTAGGCTTCATCGTACTAAGTCCGACTTGGGCGATTGGATTGATTCTGATTCTAGTACTCAACCAGCAGGCTTGGGGGGCTATTGTTGAGCCTCAGTTGGCGGGTCAGAGGCTAGACATGTCGCCAATTGTTCTACTGCTGCTAGTTGCATTCTGGGGCTGGGCGTGGGGAGTGATGGGTATGGTTCTAGGAGTTCCTCTTGCTGTAATCATGAAGATTGCACTTGAGTCGGACCCAAGGACTCGTCCAATTGCGCTAATGTTGTCTAGAGATCCGTCCCCTCCAGAGTGATGGGTTTTGATTACGCTCTCTCAACCATTACAGCGAGTATTCCGTCGGCTCCAATTCTCACGGTCTCAGATTGCGAGACATTGTGCAGCCCCTTGGTGGAAAGTGAAAACTCAGAGCCGTGTATTTCCCACTGGGCTCCTTCGATTTGCACATTGCTGCACGAAGTGAGTGCGAAAACCGAGAATTGAGTTCCCTCGCTGATTATCAATTCTCTTTCCTCAGAATGAATTCTGTGAGTGATTGAATCCCTGTGATGCAACCGGATTGAGGGGCCTGGTAGAGCTTCGCAAAGTGCAGCCCAATTGCCCAGTTGATGGCTACTTGAACCGCCATCGCATCCTACGACATCAATCTCCTGGAATCCTCTTTGAGCAAGGAGGTTGAGAGATTTCACAAGATCGCTACTCGACTGGTCGGCAAGTTCGGTCATCTCTCCGTCCCAGTTCTCAGAGATGGAGTCCAAATCACCGAGTACCTCAGAAACATCATATCCAGATTGAGATGCTTTGTCAGCACCTCCGTCGATTCCGAATATGGCGGCTCCGTCGACTAATCCAGCTAGGATGGTATCAGAGGGCGGGTCGCCATTACACCATACTAGGGCGCGCACTCACTCACCTCTTCCTCGCGGTGACTCTGCCCTCTACCACGAGGTCGACATCGTTGAGTTCGATTGTGGGGTCGAGCATGACTCCGCGAACATGAATACCGACATTGGCTGAACCCCCTAGAGCTGAATTGTCACCAAATCCGAAGTATGCCGCACCACGTACAACTTGGTCCTCTAGGCGCTTGCCAGATATCTTGGCTCTGGGATTCATACCAAAGCCAAATTCTGCTACTGTATTGACCAAATTCGCTCGACTGGGGCGTAGTCCAACTCTGGCCTCGTCTAGAACTTCCTGCAACTTTCCAGCCGTCTCGCCCCCGGAAATACCTACGACCAAACCATCCTCGACGAGGAACGTGATTGGTTCTTCGAGTAGAGCCCCTTCCCAAGACCCGTCAATTACAATCTTGCCACTCATCGATTGTTCCTGAGGCAATACGAATACCTTGCCGGCTGGTAAGTTGGTAACTTGGCCCGGACGATTGCAGATGCCGTTGTCTTCCAGTACCCATCTAGCACCGGTTCGAAATCTGATATCAGTTCCAGCCTCAGTAGTAACTCTGACATCGCGCCGCCTTCGGAGAAGTGGGTTCAGTCCGGATATCTCTTTCTGCAAGGCGTTGTAATCAGCAGTCATTCCACCTGAAGCCATCATCTCCTGTGTAATTCCTGGCATCGAGGCAATTCTGGCACCTTCACGGGACGAGGTTAATCTTGCTCTGGTATGAGTGAGTGAGTTCTTAGTGGCTAGCAGTACTACATTCTGTCGTCTCATGAGGTCTCCGACCGAGGCCGGTGGCTCGTTGCCCTGCATGTGACTGCGTGGCATCATCATCATCAGGATACGATCAGTTACTTCGGATGCGGCCTCGTAAAGAGCCCGGCCGACCTCTGAAGTTGTAGGATCGGTCACGACCAGCACATTCTCATGTGGTCTTACTTGCATACATGTGCGGATTACCGAGCGGGCAGCGGTAAGCATCTCCTCCTCGAGGTCTTCCTCATCGGCCTCTGCTTGGTCCTGCTCCTCGGACATCTCTCTCGACCCGTGATGAGAGTTCCGTTATTCAAGACAACTATGTCATGTCAAATCATCTCACCATGCCAGTCATAGGTAGAGCAGAGCTGCGCATAGTGATGGAAGGGGTCCGTACGGTACGCATCGTGGCCGCTCTAGCAGTGGCCGCTATGCTTGCCGGAGGTTGGATGATGAATGTCTCTTCTGACAATCAGCCACTCGATTTCGTTGAAGATGAAGCCAGGGGCGAAGCGGGAGCCTTTGCCGATACTGCTCCAGAAGAAGACAGTCGCGAGGGAGATGATGGGGGGGAGCCTGAAGCCGAGCAAAATCAAGGTGAAGAGGAGGAGGACGATGTTTTGCCCGAACAGTTAATCGCTGGTGGGGCGGGGGCGTTAGGATCTCTTCTAATCGGCTCTGCGTTCTTTGAATTCATCAAAGTCACTGTACTGGTTGCTCTGGTCTCTCCTATGCTCGCGAGGATGAAGAGTAATCGCGAAGATATGTTGACTCGTGGTAGATTGCTAGGTTATCTGGAGGCTAATCCTGGGATTCACTTCTCTGCACTTAGAGACGCGCTTGGGCTTGCCAACGGTGTTACGGCCTACCACTTGAATTTCCTCGAGTCGTCAGGTCAAATCATCTCATGGAGAGATGGTAAGCTGCGTCGCTATGCTATTTCGAGTCTGACAAAAGAAGAAGTAAGCAAAATCAGAAATCCGATTTCAGGGACTAGGTTGGCTATTCTCGAGGTATTAGCAGATACTGGAAATCTAGGAATGTCGGGCCCGGACATCAGTAAAAAGTTGCAAATCTCTAGGCAATTGCTTAGTCACCACCTTTCTGAATTGAGGAATGGTGGTATGGTTGAGGCTGCTTCGGAATCCAGAAGACCGAATTGGAAAGTCTCTAACTCAGGTCTTGATGCTCTCACGGCATCAAAGGAAGTCTCTCGCATAGAGGCGGGGGCTTGACTTTGAGAGATGCCAAAGGTAATTGCTTGAAGTCAAGCCCGTCATAGTGTGCGCGCAGCCCCCTCTATGGTCGTCATACTAATGCTCTCGGCATCCCTAACAGGATGTTTTGGAGATGATGCTGTAGCGCCCGAGCCTGACGAAGAGGGTTTGCCTCAAGGCTGGTTTGTCACCGGGGCTGATGGTCTTCCGGTAGATGTCGAAGCACTCAATCTCAGCTTTGTGTTCAGTAATGTAGGTGAGGATGGTGCTGAGCCTAGCATTGGCATCACATCAAGTGGTTGCATGTTCTTCACAGCGTTTGAGAAGGTGATGCGTTCGTGTGACTATGGGCAGTCATGGGAGCACATGAACTCAATCTGGCAGCATCCTTCTACTAGCGACCCATGGCTATGGGTCGACCCGGTGACTGACCGTATCTTCGATGTTCAGATGGTCGGTCTGCTGACTACATGGATTGCCTGGAGCGATGATGATGGTGTTAACTGGCTAGGTAATCCGCATGACTCGGGGCCGATTCCTCTTAATGATCACATCAAACTCGGGTCGGGCCCATGGACAGATGACGGGTATGGTTTGGCTGGAGGTCTGACAAGTAACATCTACGAGACCGCTGTGTACTTCTGTTACAACAAAGGAGTTGGAATCTTCTGCTACACGAGTTTCGATGGAGGAGCTAGTTTCCAGTTTGGAGGACAAGTGTTTGGCCTAGTTACTACTAATGGAGGGTTGCATGGCGCCATTACCACAGCACCTGATGGGACTGTGTATGTCACCCCTAGAGTAGCCACACCCACAATCGTATTCTCGAAAGATAACGGCTTCAGTTGGGAGCAAAGGACGATGGGTGAAGATGTGGGCACGCCCAATCCACGCAAGAACTCTGAAGTTGCAACAGATAGTGAGTCTAACGCTTACCATGTTTGGGTGGGGGCTGATCATGGAATCTACATGTCACGCAGTACCGATTCGGGCAACACTTGGGAGCAAGAGAGTGCACGGCTCAGTCCTGCTGAGGTAATCTCGACAACATTCCCTCACATAGATGCTGGAGACCCTGGAAGAATTGCAATCACCTACTTAGGAAGTGAGAATGGTAGTGCGCTGAACACATCGAATATCGATGGTGTTGCATGGGATGGTAATCCACACTACGCACCCGCCAATGTCAGCTATTACCTGTACATCACATACAGCCTCAATGCACTCGACCCCGAACCAGTGTTCCATACAGTCAGAGTCTCTCCCGACCCAGTGCAGGTAGGAAGTATCTGCCTGAATAGTGGTGATTGTAGGGATATCGGTGGCTCTAACCGCAATCTCCTCGACTTCAATGACCTACACATTGACAGAGAAGGTAGAGTGTATGTGGCCTTCGCAGATGGATGTATCGACTCATGCGCGAGCAGTAACAATTCGACTCCGGAAGACTCTCGCGGAAGGCTAGGTGCGGTTTACTATCTGGGAAGTGGTCCAAGTCTATTCGAATCTGTAGGTGATCTTGCAGAGTTTGAAATGTAGAGGTATGGATTGTACCCCAAGAAAGTGAATGATTATACATTCTTACCGTTATGATAGTCCATGAAGAAGCAAACAATGACCATCTTGGCCGCGGTCGCGGTTCTACTACTAATGACACAAACAGTCGTTGCAGATGACCATGAGGAGGCCACTGAAGGAGAATCCAATGTGATAATCGATGTTGTCCTACCATTATCCTTGGCTTTCATTATGTTTTCACTGGGGTTGGGATTAACAACATCTGATTTTGGTTTGGTTTTTACCGAGCCCAAAGCCTTCGCGATTGGGATAACAAATCAGATGTTAGTTCTGCCAATTATTGGTTTCAGTGTTGCCACAATACTGGGTCTATCTGGAGAGATGGCAGTGGGCCTGATGATTCTCGCTTGTTGTCCAGGTGGTGTGACTTCAAACATCTTGACGAAGCTTGCAAAAGGAGACACTGCTCTTTCAATTTCATACACCGCCGTAGTTAGCGTAGTCACAGTAATCTCTCTTCCTCTGATTATTGGTTTCTCGATGGATCATTTCATGGGCGAGGCTGCCCCTGACATCGACATTCTCAGTTTAGGAGTTACAATGTTCATGTTGACCGCACTACCGGTGACGGTTGGTATGCTGATGCGAAGATATTCTCCAGACCGGACTGATAAGATTGAGCCGCGGGCGAGTAAACTTGCTGCAGGACTGTTTGTCATCATTGTGATTGCTGCAATAGTTAGTGAATTTGATACTTTGATGGACAACTTGGGCACCTTGGGCCCTGCAGTCATTATTCTCAATGTGGTAATGTTGGGAATAGGATGGAGCAGTGCCTCAGTATTCGGATTGAATGAGCAGCGAGCTACCACCGTGGCTATCGAGAGCGGTATACAAAATGCGTCTGTAGGGATAACCGTTGGTGGGTTGATTTTGGCGCCGACTGCAGGTGCTACACTTTCCACTTTGAGTCTTCCTTCGGGAGTATATGGCGTGCTGATGTACCTCGTGATTGCTCCGTTCTTATTCTGGCGAAGGAACAGTTCAGTGCAAGAATAGTCGGGTGCTTGTGAAAAGCATCGCCATGCCATGCTCATTGGCGGCATCGATTGAATCCTGATCTCTCATTGAGCCCCCTGGTTGAACGACTGTTGCCACACCAATCTCATGCGCTGTGTCGATTCCGTCTCGGAATGGGAAGAATGCGTCTGACACCATCATCGATCCCCTTGCCCTGTCGCCAGCCCTGCGAGCGGCTATCCTGACTGCCTCAACCCTGCTGGTCTGTCCCGGTCCCACACCGACAGTGGCACATCCGGTTTCTGTTCTAGCAACGAGAAGAATCGCGTTCGACTTCACTTCTGCGAGTACGGTTGAGCCGAAGCGAGCGAGTGCTACTTCCGAGTCATCGGTCTGTTTGTCGGTGACGCACTTGACTTGCCCCCAGTCGATTCCTGGGGGGCCTTGGACTTGAGCCAGCCAGCCACCATCGAGTTGCCGCAATCTAACCTCTTCTACACGGGGTTCGATGGGGTTGAGTGTTAGCATTCTGCGGTTCTTCTTGGATGACAGAATCTCGAGTGCTTCTGGCTTGTAGCCAGGTGCTATCATGCACTCAAAGAAGTGATCACCAATGGCCTCGGCTGTTGCTTTCTCAACTGTCTGGGTGAATGAGATGACGCATCCGAAAGCACTCTCTGGATCGCTTGCAAGTGCATTCTTCCATGCTCCAACTTGTGTTTGGTCAACTGCAGCACCGCAAGGGTTGGTGTGCTTGATGATTACACATGAATGTGGCTCATTGGAACAGGTGACTTGTAGTGAGCGTGCGAGTTTGAGAGCCCCGTCTAAGTCGAGATAGTTGTTGTAAGAAAGTGGCTTACCCCCATGCTGAACTGCAGCAGCAAGGCCCGTGAACTCGCCGGCTGCAGGATAGAATGCTGCAGGCTGGTGCGGGTTCTCGCCGTAGCGTAGGCTCGTTTGCTCGCCAGTAGAGAGATGGATGCGTGAGGGTATATCCTGACCGATGAATCGGTTCTCCAACTCATTGGATACTGCTGCATCATAGGCGGCTGTAGTCTGAAATGCAGCAAGGGCCAGACTCTGCCTTTCCTCTTGGGAAACACCGGATGGGTTGCCGTCTGCCTGTGCCAATGAATCTAGTACCCCTGAATACTGAGTGGGGTCGGTTAGTACGACGACATCGGCATGGTTCTTTGCAGCGGAGCGTACCATAGTCGGGCCACCGATGTCAATCATCTCGATGAGTTCTGAATTAGAAACGGGTGGGATACGCGCAGCAGTGTCTTCGAATGGATAGAGATTGATGCAAACCAAATCAATGGTACCATATCCGAGTTCGGCCAGCATGGACATGTCATCCTCATTGTTGCGTCGTGCTAGTATGCCACCATGCACTGCTGGATGGAGTGTCTTGACGCGACCATCGAAGACTTCCGGGTGTCCGGTTGCCTCTGAAACATCAGTGACTTCTAGGCCCGCTTCCCGCAGTGTGCGAGCGGTGCCACCGGTAGACAATATCTGCCAACCCAAGGCAGATAGTGACCTGCCTAAATCGATGATGCCTTCCTTGTCCCATACGCTGAGTAGCGCGCATGGTTGTGCCATGTGGATGCGTGTGTGCGAGGGACTTGAAGAGTTCGTACGCGACTAGTCTCCTCGAGCGGAGATTACCTGATCTATCCTGAGCATGCTCATTGCTGTCTCAGTTGCTGACTCTAGTCCTTCCTCAATGACTGCCCTAGGATGCCAGACGCCTATTGTTGGGCCTACGGTGCCTTCGGGAGTGATGCCCGTGAATACATCCTCGTTTGCTGCCGCTCTCAATTCGAGAATGCGGTCGAGTGTATCTCCTCCAGAGTTCTCGACCAATGTAGCCGGGATAATCTCGAGGGCTCGAGCGTAGGCGTCCATCGCCAGTCTTGCTCGCCCCGGTTCTTTCTCGGATGCGTGACGAACGGCTGCCGCCATCCTAGTGTGGATCGATCCGGCTCCTGGGAGTAACTCATTGTCTGCTAGAGCGATTGAAGATGCCCTGAGTGAATCATGTAGACCTCGAATAATCTCCTCAGTGGCGGTGTCCCCTCCTCCTCCGACCTCGATAGTCACTGTTCTTGGGTTAAGGCACCCATCAATTCGGATGATGTCCTCAACCTGGTCTGAAGCTTCTCTCCTCTCCCAGTCTAGTGACCCGCATACTCCTAAATCCTCGGCAACGATGTCGAGTATTGAATCGACAATATTTGCTCCTGTTGCCTCTGCGGAGTTCCTGAGTTCTGATTCATCTAACTCACCAACCGCGATGATATCGGAGTCAGAGAGTCTGTGTAGAATGTCGCGGTCTACTTCTCCAGAGCATAGAACAACTCCAGCCCCGCTGGAGATTACAGCATCTGCAATTGCATCTTTGCGTGACTTTTCTGCGTCTACAAACGAGTCGAGTTGGTCGGCACTGGTGATTTTAATCTCGGCGTTTCTAGTCATCGAGCGGATCTTCAAATCACCCCCCAGTACGGCGACCTTAGCGTTCTCAAGGTGATTTGGAAGATTGTCCATCAAAACTCTTCGATTGACAACAACACCTCGGATAAGCCTCGAGTCTCTCAGACCGCCTGTACCGGTCTTGAACATCGCAACATGCTCGGCAGAAGCATTCTCACGGTTTTCAGCAAGTACGCTGAGAGCCTCCGAGATAATTGCTGAGAAGTGTTCCAATGCAGCCTCTGCGCCCTTTCCACGAAGTGCGGTCTCAGCGACTGCGGTGAGCCTGTCCTCAGAGGCGTCTCGGGTATCGATATCCATCTGCTCGATACAGGTGTTAAGACCCAGTCTGTATCCTTCTACGAGTGTTAGTGGATGCAAACCCTTGCGAAGCAGGTTGTTGGCCTCCTCAAGCAGAGCTCCACAAAGAAGCATGGTCGTTGTGACGCCGTCTCCACAGGCTTCCTCCTGTGAGTTGCCCATTGAGACCATCATCTTGGCAGCGGGGTGCTTGACCATCAGTTCGGCCACAATCTTAGCTCCGTCATTGGTTATGGCTGTGTTGCCATCGGTCTTGTACAGCATCTTGTCCAAACCGCGTGGACCCAAAGTAGGCTTCAGAAGGTCAGAAAATACCCTTGCTGCGGCAATTAGTTTCTCCTGAACATCTGTGCCGCTGGTAACCGTAGTATTGGGATTGACAATCACCACCGGTGGTTTGCCCGCACCCTCGCTCATGGATTCGGGCGACCCTAGGGGTCGCCATGAATGCTTTGAGTGGATAAATACCAGAAAAATGGTGAATCGGGAGACAATATCTATCCGTTCTAAGGATAGGCAATGGTCATGAGAAGAGATGCTGTAGTGGTGACTCTTATCCTATTGGTTGGGACAATCGGTGCATTCGTCCCAGTATCTTCAGCTCAGGCTGGTATATTCCCTGAAGTAAACCTGACCTGCGAAGAACCAACAGAGGAAATGGAGGTTTATCCTGGAGCAACTAGGACGGTGTTGGTTAACTGTAAACTAGAAAATCCAACCTCATATAACGAGCAGGTCGACATCACAATACAGGCTGGTGCATTTGCAGCAGCAGGACCTCAATCGGCCACAGTTGCGGGAAATTCTGAGTTGGATTTCCAAGTTGTGTTTAGAGGAGAGGAGACGCAAAGCCCCGGTCAATTCCCGGTCAATATTACCGCTAAGGTTGTTCAAGCGAATGGAATCGATGTTAGCTTGTTCACCTCTGAAGAGAGCGTTGAACTCATGATTGAGGTTGCTGCTTTCGTCAGTTGTCAGCAAAACTTGGGACAAGGTGGAGGTACACTGGAAGCGGGACAATTAATCGTTTTCTCAACCTCGATATCTTGTACTAGTAATGAGGATTCGACCACCAAATTTCGCCTTGTGATGATATCAGACAACGGCGATTCTTCTTGGCCTTCCGGGTTCGTGGATCAAAGTGCGACATGTGAAATTCAGATTCAAGCTGGTGGCTCCTCAAATAACTGCCAATTCCAGATTACGACTCCCTCGAATCTCGCAGATACCTGGGAAGGGTGTATCGTCGTATTAGAACAGGATTGGGATACTCCCGATTCTTGTCCTAGTTACAGGATTGATATCAAAGTAGAGCCGAAAACTATCGGAATAGGGGCTTTAGAATTAACTGGAAATAACTCTATTTTTGGAGAGTATGAAGAAGAGTTTCCGATAATTATCGGTGGAGTTGCTGTAGTTCTAGTGCTCACTATCCTAGTAGTAGTGATTCGTCGAAGGCGTCGCTCATTCGACGATTAGAACATGCCATCTGAGTGAAAGTGCTGCAGCTAGACCTATGGCAAGAGCGGGGGCTAGTGGCCACCCAAATGTATTGGTGAACATTGCAAACAGGAGTAGTGTTGCTGCACCGGTGGATGTCACATCGACTAGTGTGTCTCTAGAGAAACCAGACTGGTTGGTTATGTGGTCTCGATTCTTGATTGCGAGTGCGATTAGGGCCAAAGCGCCTACTAAAATCAGATGCCCTACGACCCACCCCATGGAGGCCCCAAAAGCCGCATCGAGAGTGTCTTGGAAACCTCCCAATACAGATGAGGCG
>CETB01034584.1_pt1 | contig 26910 bp, 26 predicted proteins | sample 356381 | NCBI WGS metagenome assembly CETB01 (sample SAMEA2622545, study PRJEB7988) | marine metagenome | biome: marine biome (ENVO:00000447); feature: deep chlorophyll maximum layer (ENVO:xxxxxxxx); material: "saline water (ENVO:00002010), including plankton (ENVO:xxxxxxxx)" | depth 155 m | reverse complement strand
ATTTTGGTATTCCGTACCCATTCCCAACAATGTATCTAAATTTGCTCGATTACCATTCCTTTGATACTTACTCAGCTCATGCTCATGAGACATCTCTATAGCATCAAAATTACAAACATCTACACAAATCCCACAAAGGATACACCGTCCTAAATTAATTTCAAATTCATTAATTATTTTTCGTCTACCACTAGTGCCATCTTCAAACTTAGGATTATCTTTCATCTCAGCAGACATACATTGTGTAGGGCAATTCCTAACACAAACCATACATCCGGTACAATAAGGTTCCACTATATTTGAATCCCAAAGAAGTGCTGGGAATCCCATAAATCGCTCGGCTACCTGAATACGCTTATCCACTTTTGGATACTCTGCAGTCACGGAAGACCTAAATGTTGTTTTCAATGTAACAACTAAGCCTCTCAAAAATCCAATGTTTTTTAATTGTGAGATCATAATTATTCCTTGAAATTTTGGTTATCTTTGGCTATCCCTTAATTGAGAAGCAGAAACAACACTCACAGTTTCACCTGAGTCATATTTTTTCGATCTATTTGAAATCATATAAAACAAAACCGCAGTCAAAAATATAGAAATTGCTGACAAAACAAAATGTGAAAATCCATAAAAAAGAACCACTGAAGTAATCACTACATTTAAAAATGATAACGGTACTAATAATTTCCAACCAAATGCCATTAATTGATCAATTCTTAATCTCGGATATGTGCCTCGAATCCAAAAAATTAAATAAATTACTGAAACAGTTTTAAACATAAACAATAATATTGATAGAAAGTCGTGCAATCTTCCTTCAAATGGCATTTCAGGCCATACCCAACCACCTAAAAATAAAATTGTAGTCAAAACAGCTACAGTAAAAGTATTCATATATTCAGCCAAATAAAATACAGCCCAATGAGCTCCACTATATTCAACAAACGGTCCACCCACAACTTCTGATTCAGCATGATGAATGTCAAATGGAATTCTTCCTAGTTCAGCTAATCCAGCAATAAAAAATATTACAAAAGCTAATGGTTGTTTCAAAATAAATGCAAAAGTTTTTTGTTGATTTACTATCTCTGTTAAGTTAAGAGATTGAGCCAACATCGCAATTGCTAATATTGACATAATAAATGGAATTTCGTAGCTAACAAGCTGACCTGCTGCTCTCAATCCACCCATCACAGCCCATTTGTTTGCTGAACCCCATCCAGCCATTACTAATCCCATAACAGTTAATACGGAAATGGCTGTAATATAAAACAAGCCTAAATCTGAATCATCAAGAACAATTCCTTCAGTAATAGGAATTGCCACCCACATTAATAATGCAGGAACCAATACTGCTATAGGAGCAATCCAATAAACAGCCCTATCTGACCAAGAGGGTAACAAATCTTCTTTGATGACTAATTTAATGCCATCAGCTAATGGTTGTAATATGCCCCTAAAACCCACATATTTCGGACCCATTCTTTGTTGTATCCATGCCAAAACCTTTCTTTCCATCAAAGTCAGATAAGCAGCAATTCCAGCTAGAACAGTAAAAATCATTCCTGCATATACAAAATATTTTAATATTTCCTGAAAATTCACCTATCTACCTCACCCATAATGATGTCTATAGAACCCAAAACTAATACAGCGTCAGCTAAATAAGTATCACGAAGCATCAATTCTAAAGCTTGCAAATTAACAAAAGAAGGGGGACGCACTTTTACTCTATAAGGTTTATCAGATCCATCACTAACTACAAACACACCTAAGTCACCGCGGGGGGATTCTGTTCGAACAAAAACTTCACCTTTGGGAGGCCTAACCATACCTTTAATTGGGGTAATAATTTCACCTTCAGGAAGATCAGCTAATGCCTGTTCTATAATTTTAATGGACTCTCTCATTTCTTGAACTCTAACAAAATATCTATCCCAACAATCACCTTTGCTTCCTATAGGAATACCAAAATCAAAACGATCGTATATTGAATATGAATCTGTCACTCGAATATCTTCTAAGACACCAGAAGCTCGAAGTGAAGGTCCCGAAAGACCTAAATCAATAGCTTCATCTGCAGTAATTATTCCAATATCTTTAGTTCTAACTAAAAACATTTCATTATTTGAAAGCAGATCATCACATTCATCTATGCTTTCTTTCAAGTGATCAATTAATTTGTGAACTTTCTCTTTAAAATCTTTCTCAACATCTTCTTTAATTCCGCCAATTCGAATGTAATTATGCATTAATCTAGCGCCAGTAACACTTTCAAATAGTTCTTGGATTCTTTCTCTTTCTCTAAATGCATAAAGCATTGGAGTCGTAGCACCAGCATCTAAACCATAAACACCATAAAACAACATATGACTAGCAATTCGATTCAATTCACACAAAATCACTCTAATATACTGAGCTCTTTCAGGAATTTCTAAATCCATTAATTTTTCTACTGCTAAAGAAAAGGCAAGTTCATTATTCAAATTTCCAACATAATCTAATCTGTCAAAAAGAGTAATTATCTGATTGTATGATTCACTTTCACAAATTTTTTCTGATCCCCTATGAAGATATCCTATGTGAGGTTCAACTTTCTGAATCTTTTCACCATCCACCCAAATGACTAACCTAAATACCCCATGAGTACTAGGATGTTGGGGGCCCATATTAATCATTAAATCTATGGCATCTTCATTTATTTGTGATTGAGATACTTGCATTGTTTACCACTCTTGATAATCGTGAAACGGAAAACTTTTTCTTCCTGGAAATCCTTCAAATTCTTCAAATAATAGTAATGGGGATAAATTTGGATGTCCTTCAAAAATCACACCAAATAAATCATGACTTTCTCTTTCAAACCAATTTGCAGTTGTCCAAATTTCTGAAATTGTGGGAATAGATAAATCATTAATGGGCAGGTTACATTTAACAGCAATTTTATGTCTGAATTTCAATGAGACTAAATGATAGTTCAGCTCAAAAGTTTCAGAAATTGCTTCGTAATCAACTACCGTTACTAATGACAAATAATTAAATTGAAGATTTTCATCATTTTTCAAATAATTACAAGCCTCTATCAAATTTTTTTTATCCACAGTTATCGTCACAATATCTGCTTCAGCACCTATAGATGGTGATATATTCTCTGGACAATTTGTATCAAGAAAAGAAGACAGTTGTGTACTTTTTTCATCTAAGTTAACAGGAACCGTTGGAACTTCTCTTTCTTTGCGAACTGGTTTCTTGGGTTCGGGTTTTTTAGCCTCGGATGTTTCATCTGATACTTCTGCACCAGTAGTTTCCACTACTTCTTCACTATCGGGGTTTTCTGGCATCTAAATACACCTAACTTAACTAAACATCTCTATTACGAGCGTCTAATTTAATTTTTTCTTGTAGTTGTAATATTCCGTATTGCAAAGCTTCTGGACGTGGTGGACATCCTGGCACATAAACATCTACAGGAATTAAATGATCTACTCCCATCACCACTGAGTATGACTTGTAATAGGGTCCACCATTTGTAGCACAACTCCCCATAGCTATTACCCATTTAGGATCAGGCATTTGTTCATATAAAAGTTTAATAGGGTCAGCCATCTTTTTAACAACAGTCCCTGCTACAATCATTACATCAGCCTGCCTTGGAGAAGGCCAAGTAACAATCCCAAATCTATCCAAATCATGATGAGAGGCATGAGTGCTAATCATTTCGATAGCACAACAAGCTAAACCAAAAGAAAGTGTCCACAAAGAAGATTTTCTAGCTAAAGAAAATAATTCATCAGATTTTGCAGTCAAAGCATTGGGTAAAACCTTATTAAAAACACTATCTGCAGGATTGTTACCCTCACCAGACTTATATCCTTGTCCAAGAATTTTTTCTTGGGGGATAAATTGAGAATTTTCATTTATTTCCATTGCAATACACCTTTTTTCCAGCCATAGATAACTCCAAAAAATAATATAGCCATAAATATAAGCATTTCATAAAAGACTGCAGCACTCACAAAATCTGTCAAAAATACCATTGCCCAAGGAAAAAGAAAAACAGCTTCTACATCAAAAATTATAAAAAGAATTGCAAAAACATAGTATCTAATCTGAATTTGAGACCAATTGTAAGGGGATGCGGGAATCCCACATTCATATGGGGTATCTTTAAGTTCAGATGGCCTTCTAGGTGCGATTATCCTTGACGCTAAAAACATTCCCAGTGCAGCTAGTACACCTACTACAGCAACTACTATTACGGCTATCCAATTTACGTCATACATTTCAGTGAAATACACCTCATATTAATATCTCAAAATCTAGGGATGAGTTTAACATATAAGCAGATTTCTATTAAGCAGATTTTTACATAGGGATACTGCGTAACATTTTTCTTGAAAATTGTATAAACTAGTCAAAAATTCAAAGGTCAACAAATGGCAAACTTACAAACTAACTTAACATTTCAAAAATCTGAGCCTCAATCTACAAAAGGAATGGTTGCAACTAAAGACAGATTAGCTACTCAAGCAGGTATAGATATGTTAGAAGCAGGGGGCAATGCTATAGATGCTGCTGTTGCAGCATGTCTTGCAATAGGAGTTGTAGAACCTGAATCAAGTGGAATTGGTGGGGGTGGATATATGGTGTTTCAGGTTGGAAATGAGGGAGGAGTTATAGGATTCCCTATGAAAGGGCCTCTTAAGGGAGCTCCTAACATGTTTGAACTTACTGGAGAAGCTTCTACCGAAGGATTTGGATGGGCAGGAGTTAAAAATGATGAAAATATACATGGATTTAAATCTATAGCTGTTCCTGGATGTCTTTCAGGTTTATACGAAGCACATAAAAAATTTGGCAAACTACCCTTCAAAGAAACTATTAAGCCTGCGATCACACTCGCAAAAAATGGATTTCAACCAGAATGGTTTTCTCTATATAAATTAGCAAGTATGTTACCAATGTTAAATCGGTACTCAGAATTGGGAAAAACTTTTTTACCAAATGGCAATTTAAATTTCGCACATATGACTAACGGTGAAAATAAATTAATACAATCTGATTTAGCTAAAACATTAATAGAAATTCATGATAACGGAATCGATTCTTTTTACAGAGGAGATATTACAAAAAAAATAGTTGAAGATATCCAAGAAAATGGCGGCATTTTAAATTTTGATGATTTTGATCAATATAAACCGTTCATTTGGAAAGGCTTAGAATTTAAATATAGAAACAAAACACTACGTGTTCCTCCCTATGCTTCTGCAGGAATTACCAGTGCAATGACCTTAAAAATTTTAAATAATATAAATTTAAAAGCATTTGATCATAACTCACCTGAAATGCTTCATTACTATATATATGCAGCCAAAATGGCATATGCTGATAGATTCCAATATTTAGCAGACCCTGAATTTACAGATGTGCCATGGAATGGATTAGTTTCAGATGAATACTCAAAAATTCGGGCATTAGAAATTAAAGAAACTGCCCCTAATAAATTTGAATTTGGAAATCCTTGGATTCAAGAAGGTAGAGAGCCGAATACTTTTGCTGATCCAAGTACCCCTAGCCCTGATAATGGAACTACACATTTGGCTGTAATTGATGGAGACGGTAATGCTGTCTCAATTACAAACACAATAATGTCTGGATTTGGTTCTGGAATTATTCCTAAAGGAACTGGAATAGTAATGAATAATGGAATGATGTGGTACGACCCTGTACCAGGAAGAGTAAATTCTGTTGCACCTGGAAAATATCCATTAAACAATATGACCCCATGCTTAGTATTAGGTGACAATGGGGTAGAAATTGCAGTAGGGGCTTCGGGAGGAAGAAGAATCACAAATTGCGTAACATCTCTGTTAGTCAAAATGATTGACTACAATATGAATCCTCAAGACGCCATAGATGCACCACGTATAGATTGTAGCTCTGATTTTACAGACCTGACCTCTGGAATCGATCAAAATACAATCAATGAACTAATTCAAAAAGGTCACAAAATAAACAAACTTTCAGATGAGTTGTTGAGGTCCGGAATTAATATGTTTGCAAGCCCTGTAGCTATAACTCGAAAAAATAATCAATTGAGAGCGGGGGTTGACTCTTTTCACACCGCATACGCGCAGGGTTTAACTTAAAACTTCAAAATTAAAATTATCAGTAACTAACTCGCACCCAACATTTAATTTTTTTGGATGATCAAATTTTGAAAAATTCTGGATTTCATTTATTCGATCCATTGTGTCTAAAGTATTAGAATCTACCACCAAAATTGGAACTTGCTCTTCGTTTGCTTCGTACTTTACGTACTCTATTGGTTCTAACCCACCTGTCATAATAAAACAAGACATCTCTGTAGATAAAGCCGACATTTGAACATCTGGGCGATCACCTCTAACAATTACAGCTTTATCATCCAAAGTATTAAAAATCATTTCACCAGGATCCATTCCAAAACCACCAACCATGTAATGTTCTACCAATTGATTAGAGTAATCATCACCATTAAAAAACCTCGCACGTAATATTTCTGATATTTGTTGGACAGTAAGAGACAATAAAGTTCGGTTCTCTGGAATGGTTGCCAACACTGAAATATTTGATTTCACAAAGGCTGGAATGATATCTTCAGTTAAATTTGATTCGCCAAATTTAGTGACAAAATTAACCACTACCCCGCATAACTCATCACCAAATTCTGACAAATATTGAATTTGATCTACACAATTAGAAAAATCTAAAAGAGAAATTATTTTACCCTGACAATTTTGTACAACATTTTTCAACTCACCAAGTGATATGTGATGGGAAACTTTTACAATCAAGTTTTTATTTTGGTCGAGTTCATTAATTGATGAATTAAATTCATTTACAGACATGATTTTAGAAGGTAACAAATCTGGAACATAATTTTGATCAAACAAATCATTTTGTTGGTTAGGAACTAAGTGAATCAACTCTACAGTTTTGTTTTGATTAATTAAACATTGAGAAAGAGAATAGCTAAAAAACGTCTTACCAGATCCGACAGAAGTAGATGTTACAAATAAAACACTCATACTAAAACCTTATTTGGAGAATACTAGACAATTAGCTTCTAGTCCTTCTTCTCCTCAATCTTCGAATACCTCGTTGTCTATCAAGACGCTCTTGTTCACCTTTGGAACGAAAAAATCTTCTGTTACGAAGCTCGCGTAAAATTCCAGACCTCTGCATTTGAGTCTGAAATCGTTTAAGTAAAACTTCTGGTTCTTCTCCTTCTCGAAGACTAACGTAAGCCAAATTTTTCCTCCAAAATAAACAATTACCAATTAGGGAGGTTAAAGTATAGCATATAGGTATAATGAGTCATATCGTTGAAATATCAATTTATGCATATACAAATTTTACATATCTATAGTTTTATAAAGGAAAAATATGGCTGAACCAGATTTTCAATTCACTGAAATTTCAAAATTTTATCCCGAAACATTTGGTGAACCGGGCATGAGAACATTTCGAATCAACATAGATAGCGCTAGTAGCAACGCTTTAATTTGGGTAGAAAAAGAACAATTATCTGAATTATGTAAAAGTATGAATCAATTAATAAAAAATGTTAAGCCAGATGAAAATTCATATACATTTCCTCCTGTAGAAAAGGAAGCTCCTGGCTTGTCAAAAATTGAATTCAAGACTAATAAGATAGCATTTGGTTTCGATGAGAACTCAAAGATGTTTTTAATTGATGTATATGATCCATCAAGTATTTCTGATGAAACCACATTAAGAATTTGGATTGATACAACTCAATTAAAAACATTTATAAATCAAGGACTAGAAATAGTTTCTGCAGGTAGGCCAATATGTGAATTGTGCAACAAACCAATTAATCCAGATGAGCATTGCTGTGACTACAGAAATGGTCATTCAAAAGAACTAATAATTTAGATTCCAAAATGAATTCAAATGATATAAATGAATCTTCTGATCCTAGAGACTTATTTCCTACTCCCCCAAAGCACATTGCAGATTTAGAAGAAGCCGAATTAAGTTATCACATTAAGAGTGGTAATTTTATCGGTGGACACACTATGCCATGGGGGTCCAATTACACATTTATGATGTGGATAGAGGTTGATGATTCAGATTGTATACGAGTAATTTACAAACCAAGAGATGGGGAAAAACCGTTATATGATTTCAAAAACAAAACCTTATACAAAAGAGAAAGAGCATCATACATTCTAAGCAAAATATTAGGATGGCCAAATATCCCATTAACAATTATCAGAAATGGACCATATGGATTAGGATCTGTTCAAAATTATATAGAATGTGACCCTAGAATTACTTTCTTTGAAATTAGAGAAGAAAAATTAGATGATCTTTTTCCTATAGCAATTTTTGACTTAATTACAAATAATGCAGACAGAAAAGCAGGGCATTGTATTTCTGATAGTAAAAATGTAATTTGGTCGATAGATCATGGGCTAACTTTTAATTCTGATTTTAAATTGAGAACTGTAATGTTTGAATTTTGTGGTAAAAAAATTCCAAACCGGTTTATTCATGATATATCACGAGCTTTAACAGAATTAAAAGAAAACCAAGAAATAAACAAATTACTTTCTCCTGAAGAATTCACCTCACTGATCAATAGAATGGAACAAGTAATTGCTAACCCAATGATTCCAATTTTAAACCCTAACACTGATATTCCTTGGCCTTTAGTTTAAATAAATAATTTCCCATGTTGCTGAGACCAAGAGGTTAGCACTAGAATATACAACGATTATGGAGGGTTGGCAGAGTGGACGAATGCACCAGTCTTGAAAACTGGCATACCCTCACGGGTATCGTGGGTTCGAATCCCACACCCTCCGCCAAATTAATAAGGACAAGATATGAAACTTCACGAATATCAAGCGAAGAATATATTAAAAAAATTCAACATTCCTGTTCCAAATGGTATTACTGCAGAAACTCCCCAAGAAGCTAAAACAGCTGCATCAGATTTAGGACAAACTGTAGTGGTAAAAGCTCAGGTTCATGCAGGAGGTAGAGGAAAAGGTGGAGGAGTTAAGGTTGTGCATAGTCCAGATGAAGCTCAAAAAGCTGCCAAAACTATTCTAGGATCCAATCTAGTTACATTTCAAACAGGCCCTGAGGGGGTCCCTGTACAAAAAGTTTTAATTGAACAGGGAATAGATATTCAAAAAGAATTGTACTTGGGAATGGTAATTGACGGAGCAACAAAAGGAATAGTAATCATAGCTAGTGAAGCAGGAGGAATGGATATCGAAGAAATTGCAGAAACATCTCCTGAAAAAATTCTCACTATTCCCATTGACCCTGTTTTAGGATTTCAACCATTTCAAGGACGTGAAATAGCATACGGATTAGGAATGGAACAAACTCAAATCAGGCCCGCGACTACTTTAATTCAAAATTTATATAACGTTTTCGTAAATACAGACGCCTCACTAATTGAAATAAACCCACTAGTTATTACTACAAGTGGTGAAATTATAGCTGCTGACGCAAAATTAAATATTGATGATGATGCTGTTTTTCGACATAAAGACATCCAAGAAATGTCTGACCCATCACAAGAAGACCCTAGAGAGGTTGAGGCAAGAGAAAACGATATTAATTATGTGAAATTAGATGGAAATATTGGATGTATAGTAAACGGTGCAGGTTTAGCTATGGCCACCATGGACGTTGCCAGTACATCTGGTGCATCACCCGCAAACTTTCTAGATATTGGAGGTGGAGCAGATGAAGAAAAAGTTTCCAAAGCATTAAAACTTGTTTTATCAGACCAAAGCGTAGATGTTGTGTTAGTTAATTTATTTGGAGGGATTCTCAGATGTGATATAGCAGCTAGAGGGTTTATTATGGCATCTAAAGAAGAACCAAAAATGATGAAACCAATGATAGTTCGAATGTTGGGAACTAATGCTGATGAAGGTAGAGAAATTTTATCAAATTCAGATTTAGAAATCACTTTAGTAAACACTTTAGATGAAGCTGCTACAGCTATTAACAAAATCAAATAACGGGTATCAAATGAGTATTTTAGTAAATAAAAACACAAAATTATTAGTTCAAGGAATTACGGGCAAAGAAGGAAGCTACCATGCAGCTAAATCTGCCGAATATGGAGCAAACCTTGTTGCTGGAGTAACACCAGGAAAAGGTGGCCAAAAATTTAATAACACAGTCCCTATTTTTGATACTGTTAAACAGGCAGTTCATGAAACAAAAGCAGACGCATCACTAATTTTTGTTCCTCCAGCATTTGCTTCTGACGCCATTGTAGAATCGATAGATGCAGGAATCAAAGTAATTGCTTGTATTACTGAAGGAATACCCGTTCAAGACAGTATTCAAGTTGTAAGATATTTAAAAGATAAAGATGTCACACTAATAGGTCCAAATTGTCCAGGAATAATTTCACCGGGTGAAAATTTTAAAATGGGAATTATGCCTGGCCACATCCATATACCCGGAAAAACAGGAGTTGTGTCAAGAAGCGGAACATTAACCTATGAAGCCGTAGGACAACTTACAGAACTAGGTATAGGCCAGTCTACATGTGTTGGAATAGGAGGCGACCCTGTGTCAGGCGTTACATTCATAGATATTTTAGAAAAGTTTGAAAATGATCCAGATACAGACAGTATAGTCATGATAGGTGAAATTGGGGGCAGTAAAGAGCAAGAGGCAGCTGAATTCATCAAAAATCATGTCACAAAACCAGTTGCAGCATTAATTGTGGGACAAAGCGCACCTCCAGGTAAAAGGATGGGGCATGCAGGAGCTATCATCACAGGCTCAGCCGGAAAGGCAGAAGAAAAAAATAAAGCACTATCTGCAGCAGGAGTGTCGATCATTCCAGGTCCAGCATACATAGGAATTACACTTAAAGAAGCTCTTGGATAATACGTTTGTTCTAAATTGAAAAAAAACATTAGAACAAATGTGTTTACATTTAATTTTTCATATGCTAGTGTGAATATATAGTGAAAAATTAATCAAAGTTGGGAGGAAACCAATGGACCAAGAGGAAAAAAACAAAGCTATAGATTTAGCAATTAGCCAAATAGATAAACATTTTGGAAAAGGCACTCTAATGAAGTTGGGTGACAGTCAAGATGTAGCAGTAGATTCAATCCAAACAGGTTCTCCTTCACTAAATGCAGCATTAGGTGTAGGAGGTATTCCAAAAGGGCGAGTGACAGAAATATATGGAGCAGAATCATCGGGAAAATCAACACTAACCTACCACATAATGGCATCAGCACAAAGAAGCAACGGGACAGCAGCGTATATAGATGCAGAACATGCGCTAGATCCAAGTTACGCGGGTAGGTGCGGAGTAGATATAGAAAATCTACTTATAACTCAACCAGACACAGCAGAACAGGCGTTAGAAATCTGTGAATACTTAGTAAAAAGTAGCGCGGTAGATGTAGTAGTAATAGATAGCGTAGCAGCAATGGTACCAAAAGCAGAACTAGAGGGAGACATGGGAGATACACATGTTGGACTTCAGGCACGATTAATGTCCCAAGCTCTTAGAAAATTAACAGCATCAATTAGTAAATCTAATACAGCTGTAGTGTTTATAAACCAAGTGAGGGAAAAAGTAGGAGTATTTTGGGGAAGCCCAGAAACAACGCCAGGGGGTAGAGCACTAAAATTTTATAGCTCAGTGAGAATAGATTTAAGAAGGATAGAATCTATAAAACAGGGAACAGATATTATAGGAAATAGAGTAAGAGCAAGAGTAGTAAAAAATAAGGTTGCAGCACCTTTTAAAACAGCAGAATTTGACATTATGTTTAATGAAGGAATCAGTAAGGAAGGAGACCTATTAGACCTAGCAGTTGCAGGGGATATAGTTAAGAAAAGCGGAGCATTCTACTCGTTTGGTGAAATACAAATTGGTAGAGGTAGACAACAAGCAAAACTATTCTTAAAAGAAAATCCGGTATTGACTGATGAAATAGAAGAATTAGTACAAAGTACAATTAATCCAGACACATTAAATGATGTAGTAATTCCGTCTTCAGAAGAAGACATCACAATAGATGAATAATATAAAAACTATGAGCAATGAAGCTGATTTAGCAATTAAAAAAGCAAACAGCTTTATTGCTTATAGACCGCGAAGCATATCAGAAGTAGAAAACAAACTCTTATTAAGTTTCAACGAAAATGTTGTCAAAAATGTGATTTGTAATCTTAAAGAACAAGACATATTAAATGATTTAAGATTCGCTAAATTATGGGTAACCTCTAGATGCTTATCGAATCAAAAAAGCACACAATACATAAAATATGAATTAAAACAAAAAGGTATTTCCAATGAAAATATAGAGGTTGCATTATCAGAAGTTGATAATGATGAAAATGCATATAATGCAGGAGCTAAAAAGATAAAAGCATTATCAAATCTACCAAAAGAAATTTCAGGAAAAAAACTAGAGTCTTTTTTAAGAAGAAAAGGTTTTAACCTATCAACAACAAGATCAACAATCAAAAAATTACTAGAAGAAAACGAATAAATTTTTAAGTCATGGTATCTTATAAGAAAAATTTCTTATAGGAGAAAGCATAAAAATGGACGGAGACTTATTACGAATAATTCTCATCGGAGTATTTTTGGTTTTGTCTGCTTTTTTTTCCAGCTCTGAAGCCGCTTTTTTATCTTTACAAAAAACTCGATTGACTTATTTAGTGAACAATCAAGTACCTGGCGCCAAAAGAATTTCAAAAATGATAAATAACACAGAAAGGTTATTATCAACTATTTTATTGGGTAACAACCTTGTGAACGTCGCATTAAGTGCATTAATTACAGCATTATGTGTAGATTTGATGAATGAAAGCTCTGCATTAGCAATTCCATTTGCTATAGGAATAGGAACCATACTACTCCTGATATTCGGGGAAATTATTCCAAAAAGTATCGCGGTGAAAAATGCAGAAAAAACTTCGTTTTTGTTTGCTAAACCGCTTAAAATTTTAGAATCATGCTTATATCCAATTACTATTTTTCTTCAATGGTTATCTCAAATCACTCAATCTGTTTTTGGACAAGATCAAGATCAAGAAGAGGGTGTTACTGAGGGTGAAATACTTTCATTAATTGATTTAGGTGAAGCGGAAGGTACTGTTGAACCAACTGAAGCAGAAATGGTAGAAAACGTCTTTAAGTTTAGCGACATTCAAGTCAAAGAAATTATGACCCCAAGAACAGAAATTATTTCGATAGAAAAAGGCGCTTCTGTATCTGAATTTTTGAAAATTTACCAAACAAATTCTCATACCAGATTTCCTGTTCATAAGGAAATGAACGAAAACATCATCGGAATTATTTCAACAAAAGATGTTTTACGGGTTTTATCATCAGATAATTTAAATTTCCAATACTCAGTCACTGAAATCATTAGAGACGCATATTTTGTTCCTGAAACAAAATTAGCAGCAGACTTATTTGAAGAATTACGTTTAACAGGTAATCAAATGGCAATCTGTTTAGATGAATATGGAGGAATTGCTGGATTAATTACAATAAAAAGATTAACTGAAGCCATAGTCGGAAAAGTAGCAGAAGAAGGCCAATCATTAGAAGATGAATATGAAAGCATTACTCATAATACCTTTCAAATTGAGGGAGGAATGGATATAAATGAAGTTAACTCTCAATTAAATTTAAATTTACCTAATGGAGAATACGAAACAATTGCAGGGTTTGTGCTATCAACATTAGGAGAAATACCCGATACAGGAGACAAATTTAATTTCAAAGATTTAACATTCGAAATAATAAATATGGATCAATTAAGAATCGACTCTATATTAATTACCATAAATCCCACAGATAATTCAGTATCTGAAAATGAGTCAAATATCAATTGATATGACAAACACTAATTCAAATTTAGATCTAAATCAAACAATTTCACTATCTGTAGAGTCAAACAATTTAGAAGGATCCAGTATCATTGTAGGCGTTTCTGGAGGCCCAGACTCAATTGCGTTATTACATTCATTAAATTCAATTAAACAAAAATATAATCTTTCGATTTTTGGGGGGCATTTAAATCACGGAATCAGGCCAATTGATGCCGACAATGATCAACAGTTTGTAGAAAAAATATTTAAAAAAATGGGAATCCCTTTTCTTTCAAAAAAAGTTGATTTAAAAAATGATAACAAGCATCAATTTACCTCTCTTGAAAACATAGCTAGAATCGAAAGGCATAATTTTCTATTTGATGCAGCGAGTCATTTTAATGCAAATTTTGTTGCATTAGGCCATCATTTAGATGATCAAGCTGAAACAATAATGCTCCACATCATTAGAGGCTCTGGATTAGACGGAATTAAAGGAATGAGTGAAATCTCTAAAAGAAAAATCAACGATAAAGAAATAAATATTTTTAGACCTTTTTTAACCATTTCTCATCAAAACATTTTAAAATATCTTTGTGCACAAAACATAAATTTCCAAACAGATAGCTCAAACTATTCAACAAAATATAGAAGAAATTCTATTCGTCACTTTTTATTTCCTAAGCTAGAAACTTATAATCCCGAAATCAAAAAAAGTTTATACAGATTAAGTGAATCAGTAAAAAATGATTTAAATTTTTTAGAAGAATTTTCTATAAATGAATTCAATTCAATCTCCGAAGTAAATCAAAGTCAAATCACTTTACAAATCAAAAAATTATTAGAACTTCCTGATTCAATTTTATTTAGAGTAATAAAACATTCATTTTCACTTCTAACAGATCATCAACAAGACATAGAAATGATTCACATTAAAATGGTTGTAAATCTCATTAAAGGAGAGACTGGCAAAAAAATACAATTACCTAAAAGTCTAACTGTCTCAAAACAATACAATCATCTAATCATGAGTACAATAGATAAACCTGTTTATTTACTACCTAAAATTGATCAGCTTTTTAGTATCAATGTTCCTGGCACTACGTTTATAGATAAATGGAAAATTACTACAACTGCACAAAAAAATAAATTAATTCACGATAACACCCAAAATAATGATGACTTGGTTAAATATATTTCTAAACAAAACCACTTATACGTGAGAAAAAGGGAAAAGGGTGATAAATTTGTACCATCAGGCATGACTCATCATAAAAAAATTCAAGATTTTATGGTGGACGAAAAAATACCTCAACAATATAGAGACAGAATACCTTTATTAGTAAATGAAAAAGACGAAATCTTATGGGTAGTAGGGTGGCGCACTTCAGAAACAGCAAAATTAAATCATCATCAAGAGGGTTTGAAAATTAATTTTCAATTACTTTCAATTTAATAAAATAATGAACATCGTAGAATCAAATTTCAAAAACAAATTAACAAACAATGAGTTTGTTATTACTATGGAAGTCAGTCCTCCTGATGAATTTGATTTACAATCATTTTTTCCAAAATTTGATTTTTTATCAAAAACAACAATTGATGCTTTAAACATAACAGATACTGCTAGAGCACAAGGAAGAATGAGTCCGCTAGCTATTTCATCATTAATTCAAAACCAATTTGATATTGAAACAATAATGCATATAGCAGTAAGACACAGAAACTTATTGTCACTTCATTCTGATTTGATGGGGGCACATGCTTTAGGAATCAAAAATATTTTCTCCGTCATGGGAGATAAACCCAAAAAAGATTCTCCGTTTTTTAATTCAACTTTTTCAGATTTAACACCTAATTCAGCTTTAAAATTAATGAATAATTTTAATAAAGGAATCTCAATCAGTGGAGAAAAATTAAAATCATCAGCAAATTTTTATAAGGGAGCTGCATTCAATCCTTCTACACAAAACCTAGAAAAAGAAATACAAAACCTGAAACTTAAAGTTGAATCTGGAGCGGATTTTCTGCTCACTCAACCTTTTTACTCTACAAAAACATTACAAAATATTTTAAATATTATAGGAGAATTCCCAATTCCTTTAATCATAGGAGTATTACCTTTAAGAAGTATAAAAAATGCTCAATTTTTACAAAATCATGTACCAGGAATCAATATCAACTCAGAAATCATGAGTTTAATGGAATCTTCAAAATCTCCAATTAATACCGGGATGGAAATAAGTTCTAACATAGTGAATCAACTTAAAGGAAAAATTGCGGGAATGTATTACATTCCACCATTCAACAACTACAAGTCAATTTTAGAATTTACAAAAAGATTAGAACTTCCCTTCTCTTTTCAATAACCACCACTCTAAACTATCTGATAAAGCAATCCAGCTCGCTTCAATTATATTTTCTGAAGACCCAACAGTTGTCCAAGTTTGATCACCATCAGTGGATTCAATTAAAACCCTAACAATAGAACCCGTTCCAGATTGTTGATCCACTACACGAACTTTGTAATCATTTAATCGAACTATACCAATTTCAGGATAAAATTCTAGCAATGCTTTTCTTAGTGCGTTATCTAATGCATTCACTGGACCATCACCATTTGAAGCAGTATGCATCTCCCTACCATCAACTTCAACTTTAACCATTACCTGAGAAGAAATATTTAATATGGTTTCATTTTTCTTCTCAATAATCGTCATAAAGTCGACTAAATTAAAAGGGGAAATATATTCCGGCAAAGTTCTCAATACTAATAATTCAAAAGAAGCCTCAGCTCCTTCATATTGATACCCTTGGTTTTCTTTATCTTTAATTAAAGCTAATAATTGCGTAGCTTTTGAAGGTTCAAGCTTAAAACCAAGTCTTTCTTCAGTTTTCCATAAAATATTACTTTTACCAGATAATTCAGACACTAAAACTCTTTTTTCATTTCCGACGGTATGAGGTGATACATGTTGGTAACTATCTTCAACTTTTTGCACTGCAGAAGCATGTAAACCACCTTTATGCGCAAAAGCAGTAGATCCTACAAAAGGCTGGTTAGATATTGATGGCATATTAGCAATTTCAGCAACATATCTAGAAATTTCAGATAATTTTTCAAGTTGTTGATCAGAAATGCAATTAATATTTTTTTTCAATTTCAAATTTGCAATTAAAGAAATTAAATTCGCATTCCCACATCTTTCGCCATAACCATTTATAGTTCCTTGAACTTGAATCGCCCCACAATCAAGTGCTGCCAAAGAAGAAGCTACAGCCATATCTGTATCGTTATGAGTATGAATACCCAAATTTATATCAAATTGATCAGAAATTATTGTAATGATTGAGGATATCTCACTAGGAATGACCCCTCCATTAGTATCACAAAGAACTACACATTCTGCCCCAGATTCTACTGCTACAGAAATTACATCCATTGCATATTCAGGATTGTTTTTATATCCATCAAAAAAATGCTCTGCATCAAAAAAAACTCTTTTATTATTGTTACGTAAATACTCTATAGAATCTTTAATCATAGACAAATTTTCTTCTAAAGTAGTTTCCAAAACTTCAGTCACATGTAAATCCCAGCTTTTTCCAACTAAAGTAATCACAGACACTTGAGAATCTAACAAGCTTTGAATCTGCGGGTCATTTTTTACATCAATTCCAGATCTACGAGTAGAACCAAAAGCTGTCAAAGTTGAATTTTGAAGTTTGATTGATTGTGCAAGATGGAAAAATTCAGCATCTTTAGGGTTTGATCCAGGCCAACCGCCTTCAACAAAATGAATCCCCAATTCATCCAATTTTTTTAAAATATTTATTTTATCTTCAACAGAAAATGAAATCCCTTCATATTGAGCGCCATCTCTTAAAGTAGTGTCATAAAGTTGAATCAAAGACATTAATAATCCATATAGCTAAATTAATCTTTCAAGCCTAGGGCCAAGTAACCTACCAGGCAATCTACCTCTTTTAGAAATGGGTTTATCTTCAATTTCTAATAAATCGGCTCGAACATCATTGGGAGCAGCACTTGAAATATAACTTCCAACAAAATATCCTTTAACTGGTATATCTAAGTCCGTAAATTCCTGAATTTTTTCAGGATTAAATCCTCCACTAACATAAATTTCTACATGCTTAAAATTCATTTGGTCCAATTTATTTCTTACTTCTAACACCATAGTAGGAGTCACTCCACCTCTTTCCTGTGGGGTATCTAAACGAACTCCTCTTAATTTTTCGCGTAATACTTCTGCCACATTTAACGATTCCTCAGCTTCATCATGAAAAGTGTCTACCACAACAATTCTTTGAACCTCTACACCTAAATGTTTGTCAAAAGCTATAGCAGCATCTACGGTATTTCCAAAAATTAAAGGCAAACTATGAGGCATATTTCCAACAGGAGTTCTACTAGCTGTTTTAGATCCCAAATTCGTTGACACCGAAGAACATCCTCCTATTACTGAAGCATAATCTAATAGATGAGCTACATTAGGATGAATATGACGAGCACCATGGGAAATTACTGTAGCATTATTTCCAGTTGCATCCACACATTCTTTAGCAGCAGTTGCCCATGCAATACATGAAGCTAAAATGCCACAAATGCTAGTTTCATATAAAGCCACAGATGCATAATTACATATGATTCTCAGAATAGGCTCACCAGCTTTAAATTCTTCTCCCTCCTCTAATCCCCAAACCTCAACATCAGAGTCTGATAAATTTTCATTTTCAGAAGTTGGTAAAACATTAGATAACAAAGCTTTAACTTCCTCAATTCCACATAGGATTCCATCACGTGAAGCAGAAAAATCTATTAAAACTTTAGGGTTAACAGATTCTAGACGCATGACCTCTTTTGTCCAATGCAAATAAGTCTCTGCAGGATCACCTTTTATTATAGAAGGCCGTATTTCAAAAGGAGGTGTAGTCATAAATATATAAAATTCCTAAAAACACATTTTACTCTTAGGACATATTAGGTGCAATCTAATAAGATTTTCTTAGTCGACTTTTAACAGAATCGAGTCCACCAAATCTCATTCTAGCTAATCCTTTAATATCTTTCCAAGCAGTCGAAATTATCTTGACACTACTGGAAGGGTCATCTACCCATCTAACAGGAAATTCTTGAACCAAATAATTAGTCTTTTCAGCTAGAATTAGTAACTCAGTGTCAAAAAACCACCCAGTATCTTCAACATGAGGCAACAATTGATCAACTACATCTCTAGAAACAACCTTAAATCCGCATTGTGCGTCCTTAAATGAAACTAAAAACATAGTGCGAAACAAAAAACTGTAACATCTAGATATAAAAGCTCGCTTTATACTTCTTCCTATAACATTAGAGGATTTAAGTAATCTAGACCCTACTGCTATAGAACAATCTTTATTTTTCACACTTTGTAAAAGTTTGGGGAAAATATTTAAATCAGTGGATAAATCAATATCCATATATGACATTAAATCGCTATCACTAGAAGACCAAACTGTTTTTAATGCTCTACCTCTTCCTTTTTGATCCAGTCTAAAATAACTAACATTTTGAAATTCCTTAGATAATTTTCGTACAATCTCAGGAGTCATATCTGTAGAGCCATTATCAGCTACTATTATTTTCCATTGAAAATTAATTAAAAATTCTTCAGAAAAATTCACTAATTTTCTTATAGATGACTCTATGGTTCTTTCTTCATCTAAAACAGGAAGCACTATATCTAAGGATGTAGCATAAATATTCATAACTAATGAGTAAAATGCCTAGTACCAGTAAAAACCATTGCCATATCAAATTCATTGGCTGAATTTATTACATCATCATCTCGAATAGAGCCACCTGGTTGTATTATTGCCTTGATTCCACCCTGGTGAGCCATTTCTATATTATCTGCAAATGGCATAAATGCATCTGATGCCAAACAAGAACCAGTAGCTTTTTGTCCGGCTATTCGTAGAGCTAAATGAATACTAACTACTCTATTTGGTTGGCCGGCCCCCATACCTGTTAAGGTATTATTTTTCGCCAAAACTATTGAATTAGATTTGATATGTTTCAAACATTTCCAAGCAAAAGTTAAATCTTTCAATTCTTTTTCGGTAGGGTGTCTTTTAGAAACAATTTTCCAAGTAGATGGATCTTCATTTAAATCATTGCTTGATTGAAGCAAATATCCTCCCGAAATAGTTCGAAGATTTATATCAGAATTAATTCCAAGAGATTTCTCTGCAATTAAAATTCTAGTCCTTTTTCTTTTTTGTAAAACTTGTAAAGCTTCTTCAGAATAAGATGGTGCGATAATAATGTCGAAAAGAATTCCTTTCATTGAGTTAGCAGTATCTAACTCAACATGATTATTAAATCCAACAATTCCACCATAAGCAGAAACAGAGTCCCCTTCAAAAGCTTTTTTAAACGCATGAGATTGTTGATTGTCTAAAGCAATACCACATGGATTGGTGTGCTTAACAATCACACAAGCATTTTGATCAAACGAATTTACTGTAGTCCAAGCAGAGTCAGCATCTAGATAATTAGTATACGACATTGGCATGCCATGAATATGACGAGAATTAACAATACCACCTGTTCCTAGCAAATTGGAATAAACAGCCCCTGTTTGATGAGGATTTTCTCCATACCTCAAGTCATCAATTTTATTTAATCCAATCGATATTTCTGAAGGAGACAATATAGATTCATCATTTAACCAACTAGATATAGCTGTATCATAAACGGCTACATGCTGAAAAGCTTTTCTCGCCAATTTCTTTCTTTCATCTATAGAAAAAACTCCACCAGAATCAATTCTTTCTGAAATCCAAGTGTAATCTTTGGGGTCTACAACTACTAAAACACTTGGGAAATTTTTTGCTGCAGCTCTTAAAAGAGTAGGACCACCGATATCAATATTTTCTAATGCTGTCTCAAGGCTAACCTCCTTATTAGATACTGTTTCAATAAAAGGATATAAATTAACTATTACAAAATCTATTGTCTGAATATTGAGTTCTTTAATAGTACCCATTTGAGATTCATCACTTCTTTTAGCCAAAATGCCTGCATGGATATTTGGATGTAGAGTTTTAACTCTACCATCAAGAATTTCAGGAAATTTTGTAAAATCAGATACCTGAATAGGACTAAACCCCATTCCTTGAAGATTAGTATAAGTACCTCCAGTACTAATCATGTTGACTTGGCTATTTGAGAAAGAATTAGCCAGCGATTCTATTTGAGTCTTGTCACTTACACTGATTATTGCATTCATTTTTCACTCTAATTTCATATATTTTCTATAACTACTCTATCTGCACCAGATTTTTCTGCAACTTTCCCAACGATCTTAGAAGTAGGAATAGTATTTAAAACTTCATCAGTTTGAGAAGGATTTACAGACAATACCATTCCTAATCCCATATTAAAAACATGATACATTTCAATTGTATCTACCTGTCCTTGATTTTGAATCAAATTAAAAATTTCTTGCACATCCCAAGTCGTTGAGTCAAATATAGCCATCACATTATCCGGAAGAATTCTAGGTACATTTTCAAATAAACCTCCTCCAGTAATGTGAGCTATTCCATTAACTAATTCATAAACAGGTTTAAGGATTTTATAATAAGAAATATGAGGTTTAAGTAATTCTTGACCTAGAGAATTATTTATTCCTTTAAATTGGCGAAATAAAGGAGAAGTGTCTTCTTCTAAGTTAAATACATGTCTCACCAAAGAATAGCCATTAGTATGCAAACCGTTAGATGGAATTCCTATTAAATCATCATTAATTCGAATATTTTGATGAGGATTTAACATTTTGGATGATTCAACAGCACCTACAACAAAACCAGAAATATCAAATTTACCATTTTGAAATACTCCTGGCATTTCAGAGGTTTCACCTCCAATTAAGGCACAGTTAGATTCTTCACACATCTTAGCTATACCTTCCACTACTGTTACCACAATGTCTGGATCCATTACTGAAGTAGCTATATAATCTAAAAAAAATAATGGATCTGCTCCCACAACTATCAAATCATTTATACATGCATTTACCAAATCAATTCCGATATTTGAATAATCATTTGCCATTCCTGCAACACTTAATTTAGTTCCCACAGGATCTGTACTAGATACTAAAATTGGTTGATCATATCCAGAAATTTGATATAAAGCTCCAAAACCACCAACGCCCCCCATCACGTTCTGATCATAAGTATTTTGAGCAATAGTTTTGATTTGGTCTTTAACTTTTTCAGAGTTATCTAAATTGACTCCAGATGAAGCATAAATTTTTGAAACATTTTTATGAATATTCATACCTGAAAAGACTCCTCTTCTATTCCTACAGCATCTAAATCAATTTCTTTTTGACTAATTTTTTGTAAGGTTTCTATCCAAAATTGGTGTTCTATAAACTGAATTCTTTTCTTTAAAGAAATAATGTTATCAGTAGGAAGAACTTTTACAGTTTTTTGAGCTATTTTTGGACCATGGTCATAATCATGATCAACTAAATGCAAAGTGATTCCACTAAACTCTTCTTTATTTTCTATAACAGCTTGGTGAACTAAATCACCAAACATTCCTTGACCGCTATAGAGAGGAAGTAAAGAGGGGTGACTATTAATTATTCTGTTTTTGTACTGATTTAGGAGTAAAGGTCCAATTTTTTTCATATACCCTGCTAGTAGAATCAAGTTTACTTGATTAGATTTCATGATTTCAGTGATAGCAATATCTAATTTTTCTTCGTTAAAATGAGTCATTGTGCTCATATGGAGACCTAAAACATTAGATTCTCTAGCTCTTTTTAGGGCTCTAGACGCAGAGTTATTACTAATAACTACACTAACTGATGCGTTTATAGTTTTTTGATTACAAGCATCTAATATTACTTGTAAATTAGTTCCCTCATGAGAAGCTAGAATCCCCAAATTCAACGGAAAATTATTCACGAGAGTTAGTAGTCTCCTTATGATTCTAAAACTAATTTGTCCATCTCAAGCTGAATAGGAATGGGATAATTTCCTGTAAAACATCCCATACAGTATTGATCACGTTCACCTGAAATAGATTTTAATAATCCGTTATTACTTAAAAAGCCTAAAGAATCTACTTTTAAATGTTCCGTAATTTCTTCTACAGTCATATTACTAGCTATTAATTCAGATTTTTTTGCCATATCAACCCCAAAATGACAGGGAGAAATAATTGGAGGAGCGCAAATTCTCAAATGAATTTCTTTAGCTCCACCTTTTCTTAGCAAATCTACAATATGCGGAGTTGTAGTACCACGAACAATACTGTCATCAACCACTACAACTTTTTTATCTTTTAAGATTTGGGGGAGGAGGTTAAATTTACGCCTTACGCCTAATTCTCTCAATCGTTGATCAGGAAAAATAAAGGTTCGACCTACATATCTGTTTTTTACTAAACCTTCAGTAAATGGAATTCCAGATTGTTGAGAATAACCTACTGCAGCTGCTGTAGCAGAATCAGGAACCCCAATTACAACATCAGCATCTACTGGAAATTCTTTAGCTAATTGAGCTCCCATATTCATTCTAGACGTATAAACTAGATCACCATTTAACAAAGAATCTGGTCTTGAAAAATAAATCTGTTCAAAAATACAATTTCCTAAAACATGATCAGAATTGGGTTTTTGATAAATAGATTTTAAGCCGTCTTTATTAACCAATACCGCTTCCCCTGGTAATACTTCACGATAAAATTCCGCTCCTAAATGGTCTAACGCACATGATTCAGAAGCAATTACCCATCCATCATCCAAAGTACCAATACATAAAGGGCGAACTCCTAAAGGATCACGAACCCCTATAATTTCCTCGTTCGTCATAATTCCTAAAGAATAGGCCCCATTAAGCTTTCTCATGGCATATGAAATTCTTTCAGCCCACGAACTGGCAGGAGCATGAGAAATCAAATGAGCTATAATTTCTGAATCTGCAGAAGATTGAAAATTCACACCTAAATCCAATAACTCGTTACGCAATTCTAATGCGTTAATAAGATTACCGTTGTGTCCCAAAGCAATTTCAACAGAATCACTTTTAGATAAAAATGGTTGAGCATTATCAATGTGGCTAGAACCCGTAGTAGAGTATCGAGTATGACCTAAAGCTATATAGCCATCTAAGTCAGATAAATCCTTCTCCTGAAACACTTGTGTGACCAAGCCCATCCGAGTTTTTACTTGTATATTCGTTCCTGAACTTGCTGCAATACCTGCACTTTCTTGACCTCGATGCTGCAGTGCATGAATCCCAAAAAAGGCAGCCCTAGAAGCCTGTTGACCAGGGGAAAATACACCTACAACTCCACAAGCTTCCTTCATTTAATTATCAAAATATTGTGGTTCAAATTTATCCGCCCATAAATAAATCTAAAATATTCCCAACTCCACTTGTTCGTCTTTTGAAAAATTCTGTGTATCCACATTTATCACATGTGATGTGAGCAAATTTTTGGTTTTGTATATCTAAAAATCTCGAAATACCAGAACCTGTGGTACGAATTTCACCAGTTTCATAAGTGTAATTTACACATTTAGGACAGGAATATTGAGTAATATTCTCGGGTTCATTGTTAGAATTCATCATTTTCCCCCAATAAGCCATAATGTTTAATTGTGATAGATAGTATCAGACAAATCACAAAAAAAACTGTCACAATTAAGAATTTTATTTCAATCAATTACTCCACTATTGGCTGGGCAATAATCCATAAACTTATAGCAGTGTAAAAAACCATTAAAAACAACATTGGAATTTGAGTTTGAATTACTAATTTATTAGATGAAATACTTCTACTTGCGATTTTATGAGAAATATAAACTGAAATAATATGCCCAACTACTAAAGAAAACACTGAAAGAATCCAAACAAATCTAGCATTAATTATAGAAAAATTGGGAATATAATTTTTTGTACCAAACATATTCCAATTAAACCCAAATGGATCAGAGATTAATGGAATAATATTTTGTCCAGTAATAATTAAAAACGAGAAATAATGAGAAAGATTATAAGCCAACGCAATAGGAACCAAAGAAAAAACAAAGGTTTTTGCAACCTCTTCAGTAGAAATCCTACCTTGTGAAATTTTTGATGTCCAAGAACAAATTAATAGATAAATTAAAGAAAAATATAATGGGAAAAAAAGACTTCCTAGTGTAGTTATCACTGATGAATTATTTAAATTTAATATATCAATAATTGGCCAAACCAAATTTTGTATTTGTAACCAAGCAGGAGTTTCAGCAAAGCCATCAAACGTAACTGTAGCTAATGCTGTTACATGGAATATCATAATAGAAGTTTTTACTTTTTCTCCTGATGCCAAACCAACAAAAAAGGGTCTAATGTTCAATTTTCTGTTTGCAATTTCTGATTTTTCCCAACATTCAAGACTATCAACGCATTTGGACGAATCAGTACATTTACACTCTATTTCTGTTGGAGAAAATCTAGAAAATAATCCAAACAATATATAAAACGGGTCTGCATGATTTAACCAAACATGCTTACCAAACAACCTCATGCCGAAAAAAGTTAATAAAGAATAAAGTATCAACAAAATTGATAAATTAAATGGCTGCGATGCTCCACTATAAACATTTTCCACCCAACCAAAAATTAAAAATAGTATCAATGCTGGCCATGCTTCCAATGTGTTAGGCCATTTAAGTATGGGAATTGGTTTTCTCCACTTCTCATAGTAGTTATATAAAACCATCCAGGGATTAATTACTAACCAAATGTTTCCAACCAAAGCAACAAAGTATCCAATTCCAACCCACCATATAATCCACACAAAAGTTGGAGAAAAACTTTCCAAAGCTTCTTGAGTTCCCCACAATCCTACTACAATACATAAAACAAGAATCCCCACTGCAACAAAACCTAAAATCAAACTAATCAAATTTAAAATAAATTTCATATATTTCAATGAAAATAAGTCTAATGTCCAATATGATTTCGCATATGAAGATTGTGAAAAAAACCACCCAATAATTAAGAAAGATAAAGCAACTGTAGCAGCAGCCCCAACCATAAAATAAGATAAAGGCAAAGGAAGATCATATCTTTCTCCAAATCCATGTGCACTAACTGGGAATGGTGAAAAAATCAAAAAACATATTACAAATAAAAATGAAAGAAATTTCAAAATATTATCCTAAGGATAAACCTCTATCCTAAACAACGTAGTTTCCTCATCATGGTGTCCAGAATGTTTTGAAACACTTGGGGGAGGTCCACTAGTAATTCTAACTTTCCTGGCTAGTTTATTCTCCCAAATAATTTTTGTTCCTAGGTTTACAAATACAAGATCAGGATCAAAAACTAAGGTTTGAGAATTAGGTTTTTCAGTAATCAAAATTTTAACTTCATCAATGGATTGATTATTTTTTGAAAGTTCTATAGTACCTATAGTCTTATGTTCCATATGATCATGATAAACGATGGGAAAATCAGCAAAATCATCAGGAACTTGATATGAATAAAAATCACCTAATAAAAGTGATTTAGATTCAAACAATACTCCATGTCCATCATGATCATGATGACTTCCATCACCTTGATCAAAGTGAGAAGTAACATTATATCTACCAGTAGCTATAGCCTTAAACTCCATTACCGAAGTTTCATTAGGTTTCACTAAATTTTTTATATCATAACCATGTAGGTGAATTTCAATTTCATTATTAGAAGTAAAAGTTAATTTAACTTGATCATTTTTTTTTAAAGTTATCACCTCTAATCCATTTGAAACTTGTCCATCTTCAATAGATATAGCAGTTTCTACTATTTTAGGAATTTCAATATCAATTTCACTTGTTCCATTTTCAGAACAAGAAAATATTATTAAAAAAACAAATATTAATAATAAAAAAATAGTATTTTTTTTCATTTTGATTTCCTTAACAAAAGCTTATAACTAGATCTAAT
>CETB01061532.1_pt1 | contig 27342 bp, 36 predicted proteins | sample 356381 | NCBI WGS metagenome assembly CETB01 (sample SAMEA2622545, study PRJEB7988) | marine metagenome | biome: marine biome (ENVO:00000447); feature: deep chlorophyll maximum layer (ENVO:xxxxxxxx); material: "saline water (ENVO:00002010), including plankton (ENVO:xxxxxxxx)" | depth 155 m | reverse complement strand
AAATATTCTCTCAACTTAGTGTCCGGTCTAATGTAGTAATTCCAAATTATTATGCTCACATTCAAGAAGACCATCAAATGAGTCTGAGTAATTGCCAAAACTGTAAGATATATTATTCTTTTCAGCGATTAATATGGGATCGACTTGCCCATTTGGAAAGTAGTAATCAGCAATACCACTAGCCAATTCATTAAGTTCTTCAACATCGCTACGTGAAAGGAATTCATTTTTTCTTGGCATTTCTCTTGTCCTTATTCATTTGCTGTCTATCTTTCTCAGATATTTTTTTACCATCTCTTGCCGCCATAGCTAAGTTTTTTGAAGCCTTGTTTTCAGATTTCTCAATGGATATAACCTTAGCAGAAGATTTATTTCCAGAAATAATATCTGCTATGTCAGGCCACCTTTTTGGAGTTACATACCCATCACTAAATTTTTTTTCAAATGCCTTAATTTCATCTGAATTTTTAGGTGTAGAATATCCGTGCTTTCTCAAGAGCTTTCCAATGTCTTTTTTATTAGATGTCATTTTCTATAAGTTTAGAGTTTATCCTTCAACATACTCTCGATTTTCTTTTTTGACCTTGATATGATTTGTCTGATGTTTTGCCAAGTAGTTTCAAAAGTCTTTTCCATTAGGATTATTTTTTCCTTTGTCATTCTTTTTTCATCATCATAAAGCAAAAAGTACATACGTACAATATCTGCTTTTTTACCAGAAAATTCGGCTAAACAATCATCTATCAAGTTACGTTTTTCTTCCAGCTCTTTATCCAACTGATTGAATTCCTCTTCACTTACAAACCATTTCCACTCACTGTCTTCATCATCAATAATTGTTGATTCAGTCTCTCGAACAGATTTAATTTTCTTTAATTCCTCCATCAACTTATAATGAGCAATAGTGGCTAAATACGCTTTAAAACCATCTTCTTGGGTGGAGTGTTTCTTTTTGTCATACTCCCAATCTAAAGGAGAATCCCATATCTTAATAAATACTTCTGAGGTTACTGTTAATGCAAGTTCTTCTCTTTGCAGTGTGAATCCAATATGCTGGTACGTTACATTGTAAACAAATTTTCTGAAATGCTCATATAATATTGATATTGATTTTTTGGCTTCAGAAGGAGAGTCTTCCTTCACAGCAATTTCTAATAATTGGGTTTCTATGTCCATAAACACCTTCAATATTATATGATAAGAGTGTGACAAAATTTTACGTGTCACACATTGTTCATATAACTATATAAATCAAATTATTAATACGTTCATTAGGAGATCAAATATATAGAAAACTCCAAAGGACATAAAATTAAAATTATGGCAACTAATCCACCAAAAGACAATTCCAGAAAAGGTGCTGTGAGAGACCGTTCACAGACCTACAACCCAAAAACTGATTCTTGGGTAAAACGTGATTCAAACACGGGTAGGTTTATGGATGGAAAAACCTCAAGCAACAAACCTTTTAAAGGAGTAAGAAAAGAAAAGTAAGCTTATTCCCCAGAGCTTGATGTTGGGGTAGTGTTCAATTAAACAATTCTTTTATGAATTCTATAAATTTTGCAGAAGGTAGGCTAAGTGTTTGCCATAAGAACAATTGTGTTAATGTTCGAGGCGATGTAGCTAAAGCTATAACCTTTGGACTTGCTACATTAATTGTCATTGGTAGTATAGCTAAAGTTCTTGAACAGCCCAACTAAGTAATTATGGTGGCTCTCATTAAAGTCAGCCACCATAATTATAGCATCGCCATAGTCCACAAAGCAAATTGTCGTTGACAACATCCCAAAGAAGACCATTTAAAATATAAAAACATGACTGAATCCTACAAAAAAGAAATTAATGAAATACTCGAAATTCTGGGTGAGAACTTGGATATTACAGAGAATCAATACAATGCAGCAGTAGAAAGCTACGAAGCGGTTGGTGATTGGCTATCTAAGGAAGGTTCCTTCCTTTTTCCTTACTCGCCAAGAATAATCCCTCAAGGATCTTTTATGCTCGGAACTATTATTAAGCCAATATGTGAAGATGACGACATTGATATCGACCTTGTGTGTAAACTAAACGGAAAGCCTGCCCATTGGACCCAAAAGCATTTAAAAGAAGCTGTTGGTGATAGGCTTAAAGAGCATTCTGTGTATAAAAATATGCTGGAAAGTCAAGATGGTGGCCAAAGGTGCTGGACACTTGAATATTCAGACCAAGCAAATTATCATATGGATATTCTTCCATCCATTGCCGATAAGAATTTTACAGTCTTACTTAACGAAGCTTTCAATAATCATCAACAATTGGATACAAACAAATTGGCCATCCGAATAACAGATAAAGAGAACATTTTCTACTCAATAATGACCGAGACTGAATGGTGGCTAAAAAGCAATCCTTTTGGGTATGCAAAATGGTTTTTTCAAAGAGCAATATACAGTTCAAAACGAATGTTTGCCCTGAGCGAATCCGTCGACCCAGTTCGTCCGTTTCAAAAGGAAAAAATGCCGTTACAGCGTGTAGTTCAACTTTTAAAAAGACACAGAGATATAATGTTTTCCTCAGATGAGTATGACAGTGAAAACAAACCTATTTCTATTATCATAACTACTCTTGCGAGTAGAGCTTATGATAAAGGTGAAAATATTGCCGATGCTTACATAAACATTGTTAGTAGATTGCGGAGTTATATTGAAACAAAACTAAATCCTAAAACAGGTCAACAAGAAAGATGGGTAAGCAACCCAGTTAATGAAGCAGAAAATTTTGCTGATAAATGGGCATTAGTTGCTCAAAAAGAAGAATACTTTTATGCCTGGCTTGATAAATTGGAAGAGGATTTATCTGCGATTAAGTATGGTGAAAATAAGGGACTACATATTTTAAATGAATCATTTTCGGCGCAGTACGGAAATCAGGTAGTAAAGAGAACTTTTGCTGAGTATGGCGAAAAAAATAGGATTCTACGTGAGAAAGGAAATAGAAAAATGGCAATAGGTACTGGTCTTTTAGGCAGTGTTGGTAAGCCAATTCCTAATCATAATTTTGAAGGGAATATTTAAAGATGAGAAGTCAATATTTTAAAACCAATAGCAAGAGAAAGCTTAAAGGGATACTTTCTTCAGAACAGCTAAAAAAGATTAAAATAGATTTCCCAGATTCACAATTGGTCAAAAATTCTTGGGACAGCTTTCAAATCATAATAGAGATTCAACCTACGGCTATTAGCGAAAAGTACCAAATTCTCGTTAACTACGAAAAGAATAGGTCTATTAGAGTGTTTGTGATTGAGAAGGATTTAAAAATTGCTTCAAACAGAACCAAGCTACCTCACGTCTATAATAGTAAACAACAACAGTTGTGTTTGTTTTCCCCCAGTAAAAAAGAGTGGAATGGATTTACTTATATTGTGGATACGGTAATTCCTTGGGCAAGTGAATGGCTTTATTATTACGAATTATGGCTACCAGAAGGGCAATGGTATGGTGGTGGTCATAATGAATACCCTAATGAAGATTATACAAACATTATAAGAGATGAAAAATAAAAAGTTTAAAATACTTTCCATAGATGGTGGTGGAGTAAAGGGTGTATTTCCAGCAATGTTCTTAATGCTACTTGAGGATGAACTAAAAAATCGCTCGGATGGTAAATTCCAGATTTATCAGCATTTTGATTTGATTACAGGGACTTCGACTGGTGGAATTATAGCAATTGCGTTAGCACTTGGCATTCCCGCTAAGGAAATTTATAATCTTTATTTAGATAATGCCAAAGGGATATTTGGCAAAAAGAAGTCTTTCTGGTTTGGACAAATTCGTAATTCTGCACACGAAAGAGAATTTTTAGAAAAGTTGGTGCGCAATAAATTTAAGGAAATAAATGATGGCGTAGAACCAAGGCTTGATGATTGTAAAACAGATGTTTGCATCCCCATATACGATTTGATCCAGGGCAATCCAAGTGTTCTCAAAACAAAATACCATCCCGCATTTGAGCGAGACTACCATATTCCTGCATACCAGGCTGCAATGGCAACATCTGCCGCACCCACCTATTTTAATCCTTACACATCCGAATATGTAGATTTGAAAGGGACAAAGAGAATTTTCTCAAACAAAGTAGATGGCGGTGTGATGGCAAATAATCCAACTTTGGTAGCTTTCTTAGAAGCAATTAAAGCTTTTAAAGTTGAAATGTCTCAATTGGAAATACTGTCGTTAGGTACTGGTCATAAAAAATTTACTGATGGTAATTCTCGGAAAAGATGGGGGCTTTACTACTGGATGAGAAAAGACAAACGTCAACGGCTAATAGATTTATTTATGCAAAGTCAATCACAACTCGTTGCAAATTATATCAGTCTTTTATATCAAGGAATCGATAAGTCGGAAAAGGATAATCCTAATTTTATTTACGATCGAATAGATGTTTTGCTCAACGAAGATAATTTTATTGATATGGATGAGAGTGACCCAACAAAAATTAAAAATTTTGCCGAATTAGCTTCAATTGCATTTCAGCATAATAGAAGTTCAATCTTGCAAAAACATTTTTACTAATAATAAACCTCACAACTAATCACTTTTTGCGGTAAATCAAGAATTCTGCAATAAGCTGTTTAAATATCTTTTTAGTTGTTTTAAAAACTTCTTTAAATAATTTCTTCATTGTACATTTTTTAGAGTAGTTAATAAGATTAGACTAATATGCTTCGGATGTGCTTGGATAAAAGAATTTTCATCCCGATTGCTCATAAGGCCCAATTCCAAGGAGCACCAACTGTTTCCTGAAACACTTGAAAATTAAAAAACTTCACACCCCTACTTTCAAAGCCTAAATGCTTTCTAATTTGGTTTTGTAATTGATAGACAAACCAAGTAGACTCATTTGAATTTCTAGATTCGTATTTTTCAACATACACCTAAATCCCTCTTGCAGTGGGATTATGAGAATGATTGCAGTGCAAAGAAATAAACAAATCAGCATTCAGTGCCTTTGCCAGTTTAGTACAATCGGATAAGGAAATAAGCGTATCGCTATACCGGATCAAATAAATATCCACTGGTTTTTATGACTTTTCGTTGAGCCTTAAAGCTCCAAGGTTATATCCAGTACCACATCTGTTTATTTAATGCGATTTATTCCGATGGCACCAGATTCTTTTCCCCTGTGTCCAACATCAATAACAATTCGTTTTCTGGTTGCCGGTTCTTGTCAAAATTGATGCACATATTCAGGAACAAAATCACAAAATTGATGTTTTTGTCCCCTCCTCCCCTTTCCACATTTCAAGTTATCAACACCCCATTTTCAAAATTTCATAGCATTTAGTGCTAAATGAAACCATTGAAAATCAACTAACTACAAATAATATTTTATCCACAATTTATTGATTTTCAATAATTTAAGTCATTAAATTTCTAATTTTCTCATAACGAAATCGAATCAAAAATTTAAAATTTTCCGTTATGAAAAAATCAATCTTCCTGGCAACTTTTTTATCGTTGCTTTCCACTTCACTTTTTGCGCAAATCGGCGGGATCGAAGATTCTGTGGCTGATATTTCCGATACTATAAGGAATATATTTCCAATTATACTTGGAATCATCTTTTTGGTCGGCTTTCTTTTTAATGCCGGCCACTTCTTTGGGGAAAACTCCGATCTCAAAAAGGGAATTACCCGCGTCCTGGTCTTTGTACTTATAGCAGGAGCCGTGGTAGGCATCTTCACTTATTTGATCAGCATTGTAGTTTAATTCTTAAAAGGTAAAATCATGAAGAAGTATGAACCTTATAGGAACATTCGGAAGGGTGCCGTCATCTTTGGGCTTTCCCTTCCCCTATTTGCACTAATGATGCTTTCAATTATCGCTTCCCTGTTGGTCATCATTTTTTCCTTCAGCCTGGGTATGATTATCAGCGCTATGCTCTTTAATGCATTCTTGTATATCGGGTTAAACCGTACCAGCAGGCTCCTAGAATTTATGCAGATGACAGGGGCATTTCCGAAAATGATTAGTAACAAAAAAGATTCTGGTATCGATTATGAAAAAAATTAAGCTTTCCTCCCACTGGCCAATTGCCGATATCCGAGACAATATCGTTTTTTCCGGTAATGGTAACGTTGTGATATGTTATCAGCTGGACCTCCCTGAAATCTATTCCCTCTCAGAGAAAGATTTTGAAGACCTGCACGCCACCTGGTTCCAGGCGCTTAAATCCCTACCGGTGGGTACAGTAGTGCACAAGCAGGATATTTATGAGAAAAAAGCATTCACTGCAACTGCACTTCCAAACAAAACCTTTTTGGAAAAGGCCACCCGGGATCATTTTAAAGATAGAGAGTTTATGGAACACCGCTCCTTATTATTCTTCACCCTGACCAGGAACAAAGCGTTAAACAACTCCAAATACGTAAACCCTTTTCGAAAAGTCTCCAGAGGCATCATCAGGGAACTTGATGCGAACCTGCAAAGTTTTATCAGCTCGGTAAGTGATTGTGTTTCCTTTATAGCAAACAGCCGAAAGATTTACATACAAGCATTAAAACCAGAAGAAATCACCAATCTCACTACCGAATATTTTAATGGTTTCAATGAGGGTTTCGATACCGATATCCTACTCGAAAAACAACATATTCAAACTGGGGATAATTATTTTGATGCCTTAGCTATCAATAGCGAGCTGTGCTTTGGCGAAAGGGTACAGTCGAGCAAGACCAATGAGAAATTCACATCCGATGATTTTGTATTTCACCAGGGGTTTATTGATGGGCTGGGGCTTCATTTAAAGGAAAACCATATAGTCAACCAGATCCTCTACCTAGATGATAAACACAAGTGGCGCAAGCTACTGGATAAAAAAGTAGAAGAACTTAGCAAAAGTTCCAACTTTGGATCACAAAACAAAGTCGTTCTAGGAAAGATTCAGGAAATCCTGGAAAAAATTAATAGCGATGATAACGCACGGATTATCCGGGGCCATCTTAATGTCATCTTTTGGGATCGGAATCCTCGTAATTTGGAAGGCATTGCCTCTAAAATTAAGGCGGAGTTTAAGGAACTGGATATTACCCCTTACGCTCCGCGGGGCGAAGAACGAAAGAATTACCTGCTGAACAGCTACTGCTGCTTCTCTTCCAATTTTTCCGATGAAGATCTTTATGTGACCGATTTAAAACATGCCTTGTGCCTATTTATCAATAACACCAATTACAAATCGGACCCTACCGGTATCATTTTTAATGACCGCGAGCATAACATTCCTGTGCTAAAAGATGTTTGGGATGAGGGAAAGAAACGCATTAAGGCGCGGAACTTTGCCATCTTCGCCCCTACCGGGGAAGGGAAATCCTTTTTGGCCAATAACATCCTGCGCCAGTATTTTGAAAACGGAGTACGGCTGGTGATTATCGATCTTGGAGGTTCTTATACCAAGTTCGCTAAACTCTATCCTGATAAGTACACTGTATTGCGCTACGAGAGCGGAAAGAGTTTAGGGATCAATCCTTTCTACATATCCAATCCCAATGATGTAAACCCGGAGCGGTTGGAGGATCTTTTAGTGTTCCTATTAGAACTCATTGCTGCAGATGATAAAGTTACCAAAGCACAATCCGTAGCCATTAAAAAGATCCTCCGTTACTATTACAAAAACACCACGGAAAACCATTCCCTAGATAGTTTTTACCGTTTTATCGAGCAGCGAAAAGATGAGCTGCTGGAATCCCTTAAAATCCATCCCGACTACTTCAATGTTATTAACTTTTTGCATGTGCTCTCGGAGTATGTCGGCGATGGTCTATACAGCTTCTTATTTGAAGTTAGCGAAGATCAAACTTACAAGATCGAAGATAAGCGGCTGATTGTTTTTGAACTCGATGAAGTTAAGGACAATAAAGAGATCCTCTCGGTGATGCTCAAACTAATCAAGTCGGCGATCCAGCGTACGATCTGGAAAAACAGGGCAGAAAAGGGAATCATCCTTTTTGATGAATTCGCCAAGCAACTCAAGTTTGACAATGTCCTTGAAAGCGTTGAATTCTACTACCAGGCCATCCGTAAACAGAACGGTGCCATTGGAATTATTTTACAATCCATAAATCAGCTTCCTAATAATGCGACTTCCTCAAGCATCCTGGAAAACACCCAGGTGATCTACAGCCTGAATAATGAAAAAGGTTATGAAGAACTGGCCAGGCGCTTGAGCCTGTCCAGCCACGATCTCAACCAGTTGAAATCGATCAGGAATAATTTGACCGGCAAGTGCAAGTACACCGAGATCTTCATTAAGATAGGCAAGGAAAGCAACATTTTCCGCCTGGAAGTACCACCCGAAGTCTATGCCGCCTATCTCACCGACGGCACCGAAAACGAGGTCATAATGGCCATTTATAATGAGACCAAAAATATGGAAAAGGCTATAGAGGAATTCATCAGGAAGGCCTAAATGCTCATTAACAATTAAAACAATTCGATATGAAAAATAAACACAAAACCTGGATACTCACACTTGCCCTAGCTTTATTTTCATCTGGCCACATTGTGGCCCAGGGGATGCCGGTGTATGATAACACGAACTTTGTCAGCCTGGTTAAATCTCTTGTGGAATCAGCCAAGCAAACCGCTAATCTTGTCAAGACCGTCAACTTTTTAAAGGCACAGAAAGAGAATATAGAGAAGGTCAATAGCGTGGTACAGGATTTAAAAGCCGTTCGTGAGATCGGTCGTAACAATCAGCGGCTTATTGCGGTGATGCAGGATGATCTTCGGGATATTTTGAATTCCCCTTATATCAAACCCGACGAAATAAGCAGGGTGACCGAATCCTTCAGTGCCGTGGTAGATAACTCCCTGGAGACCGCAAGCTTTATCGATGAGATTTTATCAAGTGATCATTTAAAAATGAGTGATGCCGAGCGGGCGGATGTTCTAAAGCGAAAAGAACTCGAGTCTAAAGAAATGGTGACCGATGTGCGGCTAAAAACCAAGCGTTACCGCGAGATCATTTCTTTTCGGGAAATGCAGGACAGGATCAATAATCGGGAAACAGGCTTTTGATGATGGAAGGGGTAATCATATTGGCTGTAGGTGTCGAATATATCGATGGTGTTTTCCAAACCATCCAGGAGAGCGAGTTTTCCCGCTATACTATTGTTAGCATGAAAACTTTGGCTGTACTTTTCTTTTTGGTAAACATCCTTAAAAAGTATAATGAAGGGATAGCCGATAGGCAGGGCTATACCTGGGGGCTTTCCCCCGGTGATTTGGCAAAAAACTTTGCGGTGGTTTTACTAGTTATTTTTTCAACGCAAATCCTGGGTTTTTTTGACAATATTCTTGTAGCTATTGAAAATCAATACCGCGATACAGCTCCTGCCCTATTGCCACTTCAGATGCAGGAGATCCCCATCGAAGAAGATGTCTCCCCTATGGGGGCGATGCGTAAAGCTATGGCTTTACTTTATGAGGCTCTAGTTACGCCGCTATATGGGTTTAAAACCTTTGCTTTTCTTATCAGCCTGTTTTTATGGATTTTGGATTTATTCATTTATCCCTTATTCCTTGCGGAGCGCTACTTCCTGCTTGGGATTATGCAGGCCTTTTTTCCGCTGGTACTTAGCCTGGCGGTATTTGAAAAGTTTCGCTCGATGGCCTATGGTTTTTTCCGGTTGTATGCAGCGGTATATATGCTGGTGCCTGCATTCTTCCTGGTTAATGTATTTATCAATGCTCTTTATACGGAAATCAACACCAATTTTTGGGAAAACCTATTCGGTACGGATTACGGGAGCGGTTTTTTTGCCCCTGTGGTAGAACTGGGTTCGATAGTATTTATCGTTTTTTTAAAATTCAAGCTCTACCGGCGTGCCATTTCATTTACCCTGAGACTGTTCACCACTTAATCAATAGCAACCGATATAACCACTTTAAATCATTGAAAAAAATATTCTAAAAATGAAAACACCTTATAAAAATATCTATTCGGTATTAAAGGTAAACCGCTTTATCGTGCTGGCCGTAGTGCTTTGCTCGATGTTTTGCAGTGTGTTTGCAATTTGGATGGCCATCTCCACCAGGAATAAGGCCTTGAACAGTGCCTTCGCCATCAATACCGACGGCAGTATTATTCCTTTAAAACTGGTTACCCAAAAAGAAAACTTCCGGGTAGAGGCCCTGGCCCATTTGGAGCTGTTTCACACCTACTTCTATAATATTGATGCCAGCAGCTATGAGAAAAACCTGGAAAAAGCATTATGGCTTGGCAATAGTTCGGTAGATAACCTATACAGGCAGAAAAAGGCCGAAGGGGTTTACAACCGCTTATTGCAGTACTCACTGGTTCAAAAGGTATTAACGATCGATTCGCAGCTCGAAGAAAAGGAGGAATCGTTTCATTTTAAAACCACTGTTATTTTTGAAATCAACCGCGGCAATATAGTAGACACCTATGAATTAGTAAGCTCAGGAAAACTGCTCATCGTAGATCGACACTTTCCCCATAACCCTCACGGACTTCTCATAACGGATTATTTCGAAAACAGTTTAAGAAAAGTACCCTCACAAAATTAAAATTAGAACGGATGAAAATTGAAAAGAACAAAATTGTATTCATTAGCGTCCTGGTGGTCATTGTGATTTTTCTTGTCACCTATACCTTAATGATCACTGGGGAGGAGGAAGAGCAACAGGAAAACCTCAGGCAAACGGAAATCCCAGCCCTTGAAGAAGAAAGCCAGCAAACCTATGATTCCAAACTGGAGGCTATTGATAACCTCAAAGAAGTTCGGGATAGGAATGCGCCAAGTATTTATGATGAAACGTTTTTGGATTCTTTAGGTTATTACGACACCGAGCTTTTGGAAAAAGAAAAAGAGCGCAAGATCGATAGTATTTATGAGCTGGGAAAAGCCCGGCAGGCGCAAATTGTAAACCTTACACAAACTCGGCCAACCAGACCACCGGAGAATAACGGCTCATACTCAATTAAAACAATAGCGAAGGCTGATACTGCAGAGATTCAGGAAGCGCAAAAAATAGCGGCCAAAGAAATGGAATTGGAACATCAATTATTCTTTGCTTCTGCATCTATGAAACCCGAGGTTTCTTCCAAAGAAGCTACCGATAAGGAAATTAAGGTGGTCGTCGATGGCACCCAGGTAGTCAAAGCCAACTCCAGGCTTCGGATGCGACTTTCGCAGCCTGCCAGGATTGGTGATAAACTTATTCCCAAAAGCACCCCGGTTTTTGGTTTTGTTAGTTTTCAGCCTAATCGTGTCCTGATTGAGATTGAAAATATCAATAAGCATCAAACTAGCCTAAAAGCTTTTGACCTTGAAGATGGTAGCGAAGGTATCTACATCGAGAATAATTTCCGGGCGGAAGTAACCACGGAAGTCTTGGATGATGTAATCGGTGATATTAATATCCCAAGTGTACCCCAGGTCACTGGAATAAGCAAAGTATTTCGCCGAAATAACCGCAATGTAAAAGTGACCATTCTAAATAATTACAGATTAATTCTCAAAGCCAGCAGACCTGAATCAAATTGGGGATTGGCTAACCAATAAAACAATCATTATGAAAAAGTATATTTTAACCAAGGCCGCTCTACTTGTTTTTATTATGACCAGTGCACAAACCCAGGAAAAACTGGACACTATTTACGCTAATGAGTACAAGAATGTTGCGCTATTTTTTCCAGAGGAAATTAGCCAGGGTATTACCGGTGCTGAGCATTTTGTCTTTACCTACAACCGGGAAAAGCAGCAACACTTCGGACTGCTGCAGGCCAAGCCCGGCAGAGAAAGTAATTTACTTGTTATCGGAACAAATGGTTCGGTATTCTCCTATATCCTGAAGTATAAGAAACAGCTTTCCCGGCTGAACTATTTTATCCCTGAAGCGGAAAGGATTGGAAAAGAAAAGCCAGTTGTCAAGGATTCAGTTAAGGACAAAAAACCGCAAAAGAACTTAAACAAGAAGGAAGATCATTACCGCAGATTCTGCAGCTACCTGCTGAGTAAAAAGCAACACATAGGCCGCATAAAAAAACGCAAGAACGGTATTATTTTAAGTGTTGAGAATATCGTTTATAATAAGGAGCAGCTCTATTTTGTGATCGAAATTGAGAATAGATCCAGCCTGGATTATGATCTTAATTTCTTAAACCTGGCGATTGAAACCCGCAAAAAGGGAAAGAAGAAATCCTTACAACGCTTATACCAGGATCCGGTTTTCAAGTACAACTTGCCGGCTAAGATTGGAAAAAAACAAACGGTAAGATTGGTTTATGTGATGCCAAAATTTTCCTTGTCTAAAGAAAGGAGGGCGATATTGGAACTTAATGAAAAGGATGGGGAACGTAATTTAAAACTAAAGATCTCCCATCGGTTTATTAATAATCCTAATTGATAATTTTGAAAAATTCCGACTTTAAAAGTTTAAATTTTTCTGGCTTTTGCACCCCTGCCAGTCAGTCTATAACGCTGTTTACTACTTTGTGGTTTCTCGGGAATGGTCATTTCAATCAAGCCTTCGGCAAGTGCAGGTTGCAAATAATTTTTTCTAAAATTTTCTCTATCGGAAAGTCCTAAATGATATTGCAACTCACTTCTGCTATCTTCACCATTAATCACATTTAAGAGATCCTGAACTTGCGGGGTTACTTGCGGGGTCTCTTGCAGGGTTACTTGCGGGGTTTCATTAGTAGTTTTATCAAAAACTTCTTCTGAAGCTGGAAAAACCATTCGTAAAAAGTTCTCGGAGAAACGGAAGGAATCTTTACTATAGGATTCTAATATTCTGGGGATCCCCGATCCAAGTTGTTCTACCAAATCTAGGTCTTTATAAATGCGCATTAATTCTTTGTTGCGGGGAATCGAAAAACCTTCAAAAAATTCATTTTTACTTAAGCCATCCGGTAAAGAACCTGCAGAAGTGATTTCTATCCGATCACTAAAAATTTCAAACTTTGGAGCTATTTCACGAGTGTAATCATTATGGACAAAGGCATTTATAATGGCTTCCCGCAGTGCAATGGCATTCCAAAGACGATGTTCTTTTCGTTCACTGTGGGTGATTTTGGTAATCGTTCGATTTTCCAAGTTCATTTTATCCAATACGCTCTTAGTGGCTTTTATTAAAGAGCAGTAACCATATTCATTACTTTCAACTAAATCGACCCGTGTATTCCCTTTATACTTAGCTAATTTAACAGAAACATTATTTTCATCTGCTAATAAATATGCTGCATAATTCAAGTCTCCTCCTGTCGTAGTTAGCTCTAAATTTTTTCTGAATTGTTTGTTGAGGGGCTTTTGTTTTTCCTGGTAATATATATGAAGTTGCTCAAACCTTAAATCCTGTCGGTGTGCTTTTATTTTTCCGATAGAATTTCGGGTACGTGTGGCAAAAAGTTCTTCAATGAGTTTTTGTGACATAGGCTCTGCCGCAGAACCAAGCCGTATAAAACAACCTTTTTCACTCATTCCAAATTTTTTGAGATGGTAAGGTTTTTCTGAACCGCTTGCTACGATGATTTTCAGAATATCATTCCCATCCCGTTCCTCAGTTACAATATCAAATAACCCAAGTGCAGAAGGCCGTATATTGTTCCTTACCCTATCCTTAATTTTCAATTGCACACTATCAGGATCTTTCACCCCAAAAGTTCTTCCTTCCTTATCAATCCCTATATAGATAATACCGCCTTCACGATAATTTAAAAAAGCAACAACTTCTTTCTCCAAACCATCGGAAAGCTCCCTTTTATATTCTATACGGTTGGTCTCACTCATAAAAAAGATTTTAACGCCACAAATATACTTATAATTACTGGTCAAATATAGACTTGGCCTCCTTATACACCCGCTCAAAATTAGATTCCAAATCAGCTTTGGAATAAGGTTTTTGATCTTTAGCCGAAGGCAGATCGCGCCTAATATTCTGCAATCTAAACTGTACCTTTTTATCCTTTCCATCTGCATAGGTTATAAATTCTCCCTGGTTCAGGCGAAAGAAAACATCGGCACGGATTTTTGGGATTTCCTTCTCCCCGGTTGTTACTCGGGTATCAAAATCAAGGCTATACCCGCGGTTGACACTGGTGGTAGGTTTCTTTACAATTTCAAAAAAGCGCTCGTAGTATTTGGCGGTGTCGGGGTCATTTACCTTTCCAAAGAACTGGTAGGACAGGTTGCTTAAAATAGCCTTACTAGCTTTATCCCCATACATCATATCATTTTGGATCTTATCCTGCATTACATAAATAGTAGCGATATCATAACTCCTCAGGGTTGCCGGGATCCGGTGCATATTCAACAAACGAAGGGTGGGGGCTTCTTCCATCAGTAGGAAGGAAGCTTTGGAGTTTCGCACACTCATTTGTTTAGTTATGGTATGGATAATAGTGGCTATTACCGGAGAGTAGGAAGCTTCGTATTTTGGATTGTTCACTACGGAAATAACTGCAGGGTTTTCTTCACTATTAATATTAAGCGGAACCTCATCTTTAGAAAGCACCATAAAAATCTGCTGGGTACTGATCCTTTTAAGCGCATTGGCCAGGGTACTTTTTACACCGGCCGTTTGCCGCTCAGAATCTTTCCCACTGATAAAGGCATCGGCCATTGCTCGGGAGGTGGTATTGGTTTCCAAAAACTGGATCAGGCTATCGGTATCCAGGTACTGGTAGGTAGCGATAAGGTGCGGGAGCGTACAAAACTTCGGGTAATCCGTTTTTAATTTCCAGATCAGTCCCCCGATTAGCCCTTCTGCGGCATCATTAAAAAATTTTGTAGTCCCCGAGGTACCTGACTCTCGTTGTTCAAGTAGGTTTTCCACTAGGACCCGGGAGACTTCATTGACGCTTTCCTCATTTTCCAGGTATCGTGGAGCTATGGGATTCACCCGATGGATGATTTTATCAAAGGAAATAATCTTAAAGGGAATTTCCCGGTCCTTAAAAAGGGGATAGGCCATTTCGGTAAGCTCAAAGTCCTTATAGTCGTGAATCACCCCACAAAAATTTTCCTTTTGAAAATGCTTTAAAAAGCCATACACCACGCTTTCGGTCTTCCCGCTTCCGGCAGAGCCAATAACGGAAACACCGCGTTTAATATTCTCCAGTTTAAATTTTCCGTTGGTGGTCGTAAAACCGACTTGGTATTTTCTATCGATCTTTTTATTATTCTCACCCTTATGTAAAAATACATACATCAGGGTATTGATTAGGAGCAACGGACACCCCAGGAATAATAAAGCCGGAATCCACTGGTTATCCTGGACCCCATAAATGCCAAGGGTCACTATCAGCAATAAATTCAAAATAAAAGCAAAGCGGTTGATCAGCCTAAAACATATATAGAACAATATGCTTACCAGCCCGATGATCAGAAGCAGTCTAACAAGATTTTCTATGTCCATAATAATTAAAATTAAATACCGATTGAACTTGATTTAACGGCTAGCTCCACCCCTTTCTTAAGCCTGTTAAAAATTTTGAGGGCAACTTGTGCCTGGGAAGTTGGAATGCTGGGCATCATCGGGATCCCTGATTCCCGGATAAGTTTAAAAGCAAGTGCTTTTTCGTTAGCCGGTAATCCCATTAGCGCGGTAAAATAGTGGTTCGGGTTTTTAATAAATTCCTTTCGAGCCGTATAGGTTTCCACAAAATTGCGCTGATAGCCGAAGGTTTTATCAAAGGTCTTTTCTGCTTTTTCAAAAAAGCGGTCCCGGTCAAATCCGCGTTTAACGGTCTTACCATTAAAATTAACTTCCGAAGCTTTGTATTTACTTCCCGGGGATAAGCTAACCGAATTGGAAGCATCTTTTCTACTTACGATAATATGAATATGGCTTTGGTTTCCTGCTTTGGGCATCCCCTGTACAATTCGCTTACCATCTTGCCGGTGTGGTGCCCTGGTTTCCAGTTTCTCAATTTCCTTTTCCCGTTTTTGAATACTTCCCTGCATCAGCTCGGTTTCTATTTTTCGGATTTCACTTTTGAGTTGAAGGATTTTAGTGGCATAAGGTTGGTTTTCGCGAACCTGGCGATCTGTACCTTTAAAACTCCGGCTATGTTCAATTTTAGCGTAATATTTAATATCATTGACATTAATTGGCCTTCCGTCTATTTCACGGTTAAAGCAGGCCACATAATCCTTCATCAATTCCCGGGTGTACTTTTTTAGATCCTTACTACTGCTTTGTAGGCGTTTTAATTCATATTTGGAAGGGCTAACGGTAATGGAATAGAACTTGGGTTCTTTCTTTTTGAGCTTGGAGGTATTATTATCAATTTCTTTGACGACTTTCTCAGGGGTAATGGCATCCTCATATTGATTAAAGAAATGTTCCTTTACCCCTTCTTCTATCCCTTCATTTTCTTTTTCCAGGTAGCTAACAAAACCGGCCGAACTTTGGGAGTAATTCCCACCTAATTTTTGGGGAGTGATCGTGATATACATAGCAGGAAATTTTAAAGGTTATTATCAGAAAAATTCTTTTCACCCCTACCATCTTGTTCCTGTTTGGGAATACCATCTTTTTTCTCCCGGAGGATTTTCTTTTCCAGGATGAGGGGTTTCTTTGGAGGTGCTTCGGTTTGGAAAAGTGAGGCGATCATCGCCGCGGTAGGTTTGGTTTGGGTTTTTTCCATATCACGCATAATGGCAATAACCGCATTGATACGTTTCTTAAAAGAAGCTTCGATAGTCCTGCCGGTTGGCCCTAATTTTTCGTGGGGGGAAATTTCATTATAGAAAAAAAACTCCAGCATTGTTTCCAGGGCTTCGGTGTGTGATTTGAAGTGTGTTCTTGAAAATTCCTGGAAACGTTTTGCTGTTTCTTTTTTAAACCTGATGCCAATAAATGAGTCCATAATTCGCCGATTTGTCGCAAATTCTTCCCTAGAAATGGGCGTTGGCAGGCCATTTGTCGCAAATTGCTTAAACACAGGAATTCAAACAAACATTAAATAACTGATTTACAGTTATTTAAAAACGAAAAGGAGTACTTAACATCGCGTAGCGTGTTACCCTCTTGCTACTCCTTTTCGTCCCGCAGCGCGGGACAAAAATTCCGTACAATTTGGCCTATTGCCTGTCTTGATAGACAGTCAAAAGCCCCTTGCCATTTTTCAGGAAAAAATTTCCGTTGTTAATTATTTGATTGCAGGTTTATCGGCGAAAGTCAAAAATGGATACGCCTGCGTAAATTTGAATGCTGAAAGTCAGCGAAATAAATATAAGGATTTTTTTAGTACCAGGTTGTAATAAACAAATATTTCCTATTCAACAGGGTGAGCAAATTCAGGAATTTTTTTATCTTTATTGAATAGGTTTCAATGACCTAAAAAGAAAGGGGAAATTCAGGTAACAGCGAATTTTCCCTTTTTGTTTTCAAGGAATTGGTTTATATAAAAAACTGCCGAATACATTTTAGAATAAAATACTTGGGAGCTTCTTGAATGATTAACCTATTCAGATATTAAAAATATAGGTATAGGAATATAAGTTTTTTAAGCCTTCCTCCTCGATTATTTTCTTAAAATCGGATTGGTGTTCCCTTGCATACCTTTGGATCGATTTCCCGTATTTTTGGGGTTACTTCTTCCCGGGAAATTTTGATTAGCCGTTTTTGGGGTTTTTTGTTCAAATCGTTAAAATTCAGATAAACCATGACTTTCGGGTTTTAAAGCATGCCATTATCGGCAAAACTATAGTAATCTCCACCGGGCGTTAAAATCAAATGATCCAACACTTTGATATCAAATAACCCAGCGGCATTTTTAATTTTACGGGTAAGGTCTTTGTCGGGGTTACTTGGTAGTAGCGTTCCCGAGGGGTGATTATGGCAAAGGATAACCGCTGTACTAAGGCTCTTTAGGATAACTCCGAAAATAAGGCGCAGATCCACAAGGGTATAGGTAATCCCGCCTCTGGACACTTCAAAAATCCCTTTTACACGGTTATTGTTGTTGAGCAGAAGGAGTTTAAAACTCTCGCTCACTTCTATTTCATCTTTATCCCAATTGGAATAAAGGACATCGGCAGCGGTAGCGGAAGATTTTATTTTTGGTGCTTCACTAAGTTTTACCCTGCTGCGATAGGCTATTTTTATTTCACTAACTTTGGTTTTCATAATTATTGATTTTCTTAGATTAATAATTAAAAGAGGGCGCAACTTTGGAGATAGGCGCCCTCTTAGTTTTAAAAATTACTGGTCTGCGTTTTCCTTGTTTCCAAGGAATAGGATTTCATTCACCAAAATTTCGGTAACATATCGTTTCTCCCCGCTTTGGGTTTCATAGGACCTGGAAGTTAGTTTGCCACGGATGGCCACTTCTTTACCTTTATCAACATATTTCTCGATAAGCTCCGCCTGTTTTCCCCATGTCACAACATTGTGCCATTGCGTATCCTGTACTTTTTCTCCTTTTGAATTTTTATAGAATTCATTGGTTGCAATTGAAAAGCTGGCTACTTTTTTACCACTTTCAAGATTTCTGATTTCCGGGGTTTGTCCCACATTTCCGATTAACTGAACTTTGTTTCTAAGCGTACTCATAATTAAAAGATTTAAAAATTAATAATTGATTTACTTATTATATCCGGGGCGTTTTCCTGTTTTTGATTTTTTTTACTTCGCTTCCGGGTATGTTGTTTTGAAATGATTTCATGAGATTTTTATTTGATTTACTTCCTATAGAGTATCCTATGATAAATCCAAATTTCCTTTCATAATTTTCTTCTATAGTTCTGCTTTTTATCCACAAAGCCTTTTTGATCGACATACTTTTTATATCCAGAGCATTTTCCTTTTTTTGATTCTTTTGTGCCGTTGCGATATTTTGTGGTGGATTTGATTTCATCTTTTTTTGTTTTCGACTTACTTCCCATAGAGCCTTTACATTACCTTTTTTTGATGCAAATAATTTTACAATATCCAGACCTGCATAGGGCGTATAAAAAGCGAAGCGGCTTTATGCCGCCCGCAGGAATGGATGTTGTTATTTCGCCACCAAAAAAAGTTAATGTGCTATGTGGACGGCCAGGAAGTCGAAGGCCTGAAGATGAAGAGAAGCTACCTTCAACGCTAAGGCATAAAATGAGGTATGAAGGAATTCTATGCAGAATTTGGAAAATAAGTTTCTAACCGCTAAAAATGTTCACTTGGATTGAACCTTCTTGCAGTACATATGAAGAATAACTGGAGCGGTGAATTAGGAAAAGTAGCCCATTGTATTCACATAAGGTGTCCCTCGCGCAATCACCGCAAATGCCCGGGCCACCAACTTATTTCTTATTATATTGATTGTACTCATTTTGCTCTTACCCATTTCAAGCCTCCTCTCATTGTATATATTATGACAATATCCCGTTGTCCCTACAGTAAAACCTAAAAACTTAATCATGAAATAAGTAGGGAAATCTTCAGAATATCCATGAGAACTAATTGAAATTTAAACTTTCTTACCAATACTTTAAAACCTATTTAACTAATTGCGTAAATAATTATATATAATTTGAAGTTCTAATAATAAAAATTAGAGCTATGAAAATATCTAATATTTTATTTGCATTCGCAGGCAGTATGGGAAGTGGGTATTTAGCCACTAAAGTGATGGAGAAAGTGTCCATGAAGCTGTTTGAGTTAGGACCTCAAAAAGATCAAGAGAAAGAAGAAGAGGTAAGGCCAGGTCCTCCCTTTAAAATCGCGGCAAAAAAAACTCTTAAAAATTTGGGATTTGAATTAAATGAGGATCAGGAAAAAATGATGGGACAGGTTTTCCATTTTGGTCTGGGTATGGGATGGGCAGGTCTATATCCTATTTTAAAATACACCAATTCCTTCTCGACTACTTCTAATGGCTTGATTACGGGTGCTTCCCTTTCTCTAATTGTAGATGAAGGGATTACCCCTGCACTAGGTTTTAGTGCTCCAAACAAAAAATATCCTACATCTACCCATATACGCGGTTTTCTTGCACATTTGGTTTATGGTGTGGCAGTGGCGGTGATTTATGAGGGGATTTCCGGTATAGTGAGTAAAATTGATGAAAGGAGATAATTCAGCAGTATAGGACCTTTTCGGTTGGAAAATTAAGCAGTCTCATCTAACATTCAAATTAAACCAAAAGGGAGGCTAGAGAATTTGCTAATTTTTATATTTAAGTTTTTGCTTAAATAATATATTAATGATACATTTGTTTCGTAATTAAAAATACTATTTATGAGTTTAGAAATAACCTGTACCAGAAATGAAGCTGATCATAAGCAAATATTACGCTGTAAGAACACTATTGACAAATCTTCTTCCAGCTTTCAAACAATGAGTAAAATTTTAACGCTTGCGGGAAATGAGGTACGTTTAAAAATCCTTTTCCTGTTAGATATGGAAAATGAACTTTGTCCTTGTGATATCGCTGATATTTTGGAAATGAGCGTGCCGGCAGTTTCCCAGCATATCCGGAAAATCAAAGATGCCGGTATCATTTCGTCACGACGGGAAGGTCAAACCCTATTTTATTCTTTAAACGATGGAGGGGAAAAAATCCTTTCTTATATATTTCAAGGAATAAAACAATCTAAAATAGCCGTTTAAATAGTTTAATAAATAAATCACAAAAATAAAATAGCTTAAATAATGAAAACGAATTCTAAATCACCTAAAAAAAATGAATCCAGCGGACTTTTAGGAGCTGGATTGCTTACAGCGGCGGCGGCCTCACTTTGCTGTATCACACCGATATTGGCCTTGATTTCAGGCAGCGCCGGCATCGCCTCCTCTTTTTCCTGGATGGAACCCTTCAGACCATATCTTATTGGTATTACCATCTTAGTACTGGCTTTTGCCTGGTATCAAAAATTAAAACCAAAAACCCAGGAGGAGATAGACTGTGCCTGTGATGAAGACGAAAAGCCTTCTTTCTTTAAATCCAAAGCTTTTCTGGGTATAGTTACTATTTTCTCCGTGTTAATGTTGGCTTTTCCTTACTATTCTGAAATCTTTTATCCTGATAATAAAAAAGATATTGTAGTGGTGAGCCAGTCAGATATTCAAACTATAAAGTTTGATGTTGAGGGAATGACTTGTGCTGGTTGTGAAGAAAGCGTAAAACACGCAGTAAATCAATTGGATGGGATTTTAGATGTAATCCCTTCTTATGAAAATAAAAACACCGAGGTTAAATTTGATAATACAAAAACTTCTAAAGAAGATATTGAAAAAGCGATTAATTCTACCGGATATAAAGTGGTACATAAGTAAATTCAAACAAAATATTATGAAAAATCTATTAGTAATAACAGTTCTAGTTTTATCATTAACCTCATTCCAGGTTAAAGCGCAACAATGTTGCCCTACATCAAAAAGCCAAACAATAATGGAAGCAAGTATCAACCAGCAAACAACAAACACAGTTAAGTTTAAAATTGACGGAATTACCTGCGCGGGTTGTTCTAATGCTATTTACAATGCGCTTAAAGAAGTAGAAGGTGTTGTGGAACATTCGGTTGAATATCCCGGGGATATTGCCATTATTAAATTCGAAAACTCTAAAACAAATATCGAGACCTTAAAAAAGATTATAGAAAAGAAAGGCTATAAAGTTGAAAAGGTAATAGAGACTACCCAAAACGAGTCATAATTTTTTATTTACTCATATACTTAAGAAGTTACTTATATAATTAAGGAACAATTTACCTTTTTACATATTCAAAAAAAACAAAATTAAAATGGAGTGGTGAATCGTTATTTTATGCCTTCTACAATTTTAAAACAATATAAAGGAACTGAAGCTGTTGCAGGTGAACTTGATGGGTTAGTTAGTAATATTATTGCAGAAGTAACAAAATAAATCTATAAGCTATGTTGAATAAAAAATCTTTTTTATCCTTATTAGCCTTGTTTACAGGAGGATTTGTGCCTATAAACTTAATTGTGCTTTCTTTTGGCTATGCCCAATATTTCAAGGGAATCACAATGGGACCGAAAGTCATTAAAACAGCCCATGAATTTGGTGAGCCATATATGCTATTTGTATATATCCCTTCTATGCTCATCTTAACATGGATTATTTTTTACAGCAAGAAAAATTTCCCTGATCTATATAAACGAATTGTCGTGGGCCTCTTAGCAGGGGCAATAGCTACTATAGGTCTGGACTGGCTTCGTCAGATGGGGGTGATAGCCAGCTGGTTACCGGGAGATACTCCGGAAATGTTCGGGAAGATGGTAACGGGTAGTTCCGACTTTAATTCGTATTACTGGATAGGTCAATTGATCCATTTTATGAACGGTGCAAGTTTTGGATTGATATTTACCCTGGTATTTGGAAACTTTATCTCATATAATAAAACGGTTTTATGGGCAATAGGCTGGATGCTGATTATGGAGTTAGGCATGATGACCGGCCCTCCTATGGGACCGATGGTTGGGCTTTTTGGCATCAAATATATGTGGCCTCAATTATTTTTGATCACCCTTGCGGCCCATATTGTCCACGGTACCATTTTAGGATTGTTGGTACACCACTGGCTGGGGATTAACCATACCAAATGGCTAATTCCATTTTTAAAAGATAAATCATAATCAAAAATAAATTGGGTAGTAATTACCCTCAATATAAAAATAAAATAAATATGCAGAAAGAGATCACTTTGCCCATTCAGGGTATGACCTGTACCGGTTGTGCTACAGGCATCGAAAAAAAAGTAAAGCAATTAGAAGGAGTTATAGCATTAGATGTATCTTATCCTAAAGGCGAAGGAAAATTCATCTTTGATTCCAGCACCACATCTCAGCAAGATATTATTGATAACATAGAAATGTCTGGCCAATATAAAGCTAGTAACGGCCAACAGGTTTCAGATAAAAATAATTTTGACCTTATCATTGTTGGTGGAGGGTCAGCCGCATTTTCAGCAGCCATAAAAGCTGAAAGTTTAGGTCTTAAAACCCTTATGGTAAACGCGGGCTTGAATTTTGGCGGCACTTGTGTTAATGTAGGCTGTGTTCCTTCAAAAAACTTAATAAGAGCTGCCGAAACGGCATATCACGCAACCCATTCTAATTTTCAAGGGATCAGGCCTAAAGGTGTAGATATAGATTTTAGCCAGGTTATTAAAGATAAAAAAGACCTGGTAGCGGCCCTGCAGCAACAGAAATATATGGATGTGGTAAAAGATTTTAAGAACCTGGCCATGTTAACAGGATGGGCTGAGTTTGTGGATAAAGGTACCATTATTGTTGATGGGAAAGATACTTACACAGCCACAAACATTCTTATTGCGACCGGAGCTACCACCTACATCCCTAATATTGAAGGATTAAATGAGGTTGGCTATCTAACCAATGTATCCTTATTCGATTTAGAAGAAAAACCGCAAAGCCTGACCATTATGGGTGCGGGCTATATCGGGTTAGAAATTGCCATGGCATACAATAGATTGGGCGTAAAAGTGCGTATCATAGAATTCACCGACAGGCCTTTAAGAAGCCAGACCAAGGACATAACAGATGTGCTCGAAGCACAAATGAAGAAGGAAGGAATAGAAATCCTGCCTAATTTTCGAGCCTTTAAATTTGAAAAACAGGGAGCGGATACTATTATTCATTGTAACTGTCCCGACGGTACTACCACACAAATTATTGAAAAAGGCAAAATAGTGGTTGCCACAGGAACAAAACCTAATACTTCTAAACTAGGACTGGATAAGATCAAAATGAACCTTTCAGCGGTGGGACATGTTTTGGTGAACGAAAAGATGGAAACCAATATATCCAATATTTTTGCTGCCGGGGATGTTACCCAGACCCCTCCTTTTGTTTATACTGCAGCCACTGAAGGAAGTACTGCTGTAAGCAATGCGTTCTCACTTTCAAAAACCGGTATCGATTATTCTTCATTGCCTTGGGTAGTATTTACGGACCCTCAAGTTGCTGGGGCAGGTATGGACGAAATAGTAGCCGAAGAAGCCGGCCTTCCCTTCGAAGTGTCTAAATTAGACCTTAGCCATGTTCCCAGGGCTTTGGCCGCACAGGATACCAGAGGGTTTATTAAACTCATACGTAATACTGAAACCGATAAATTAATTGGCGCCAGAGTAATCGCACCCGAAGGAGGTGAATTGATACAACAATTAAGTATGGCCATAAAGTTTGGTATAACCGTAAAAGATTTGGCAGAAAGCTTTTATCCTTATTTAACCTTAGGAGAAGGGATAAAACTGGCAGCTATTACTTTTGGAAAGGATGTTTCTAAATTAAGCTGTTGTGCCAGCTAATAGTATGGGAGTTTCACGATGTATTCAATTGAAGAAAGGGATCATGCCGGGATTATTGCTAATCCCGGATATTACTGGCTTTACTAAATATATTAACGAGGCAGATCTACAATACAGTCAGATTACTATCGCACTCTTGCTGGAGGCAATACTTAAAAACAACAAATTAGGGCTTCAGGTTTCAGAAATAGAAGGTGATGCCATACTGTTTTATAGTTTCAAAAAAGATTATACTGTAGATGAAATTATAGAACAATGTTTTTTAATGCATCGAGCGTTTCACCATCAATTAAAGCAAATAATTGAAACAGATTGTTCGTGTGGGGCATGTACGCTTTTAGGAGAGCTTAGTTTAAAGTTCATTCTCCATTATGGAGAATTGGGATCTGTTATGATCAATGATTTTTGCAAACTCTATGGTAAGGAAGTAATTATAGCCCATAGATTATTGAAAAATGATTTGGCACTCAAAGAGTATATCCTTGCTACGGAAGATTTCTTTACCCAGTACGGAACTAATTATATAAGAAATTTACAATTTGAAAAAACATCTCAGGTTATTGATGAAGTCGGGATTATAAATTATCGATTTCTAAAATTTTATTAATTGTAATTATTAAAAGCATATGAAGAAACAGGAAATAATATTTGACGGTCATCAATTTGTGAATGGTTTTGAAAAGATGCTCAAGGAAATGAACCTTCCCAATAGTGATAAAGTGTATTGGGAATTACTTAAGGGAAGACCCCTGCCTCGAGGTCGCTTTTCTGAAGTGATGGATGTCCCTATAGATAAAGCACATCAAATAATACAGCAATACGGAGAGGTCAATAAAGAAGGTGAAATTGTGGGTTATTTAGGACTTTCTTTAAATAAAACTGTACATCAACTAAACTTTGACAATAAAACTTTGTATGCCTGGTGTGCAATGGATAGTATTTTATTACCCCGGTATCTAATGCATAGATGGGAAATAATATCAATAGATCCTATAACCGACATTCCTGTAAAATTGTCTATTTCAGATAATCTTCTAGAATGGACCAGGCCTGTTCCCCTCTTTATTTCATGGGTCGAAAAGGCCGATAGTTGTGATATCAAATCAAGTTTCTGCCGGCACTCCTTCTTTTTTGGTTCAGAGGATGCCGCAAACAAATGGTTAGAAAAAAATCCATTAGGAAAAATTTCAAAAGTAGAAGATTTTTTTTCCAATTCTAGCGGGTTTAAATGTTGTTAATTCTATTTGTATGTATATCATAAAGTTATTCTAAACCTTCTTTGGTTTTTAGGAAAGAAAACGAGATTTATATAAATTAAAAACTAACCAATCTAAAATTTAAATTATGAAAAAGTACGATGTATTTGTAATAGGTTCTGGTATGTCAGGTATGACCGCTGCCAATAAATGTGCCTCCAAAGGCCTTAAGGTAGGCATTACCGATGAACTTCCCTATGGTGGAACCTGTGCCCTAAGAGGCTGTGATCCCAAAAAGGTGATTATAGGCGCAACGGAAGTACGTGATTTTGCAGAAAGGCTTAAAGGAAATGGAATAGATACAGTGCCTAAAGTCAATTGGGAAGATATTATGGCATTTAAACAATCTTTTGTGGATGCCATGCCTCCTAAAATTGAAAAAGGATATAAGAATAAAGACATAGACACCTATCATACTTCAGCTAAATTTTTATCTGATAACACCTTAGAGTTAGGTGATGAAGTTATTGAAGCCGATAAATTTGTGATCGCAACCGGAGCAAAACCCCGGGTACTGGATTTTGAGGGTGGAAATTTGGCTCTTTCAAGTACAGATTTCCTTAACCTGAAAAAACTACCTGAATCGCTTTTATTTATTGGAGGTGGCTACATTGCCTTTGAATTTGCTCATATCGCTGCACGGGCTGGTGCCGATGTTACCATATTGCATCGTGGTGATCACCCATTAGAAAACTTTGATCATGACATTGTACAACATCTTGTGAATGCAACCCGAAACCTGGGAATTAAACTTGTTTTGGAAACTGAAGTCTCTAAAATTGAAAAGAAAGAAGATCATTATGTAGTTACAGGAAAATCAAATGGAAAAGAGGCCACTTATAAGACTGACTCTGTCTTTAACTCGGCCGGTCGTCCTCCCGCCATATTTGATTTAGATTTGGAAAAAGCAGGGATATCTTTTTCAAAAAAAGGAATTGCGGTAAATGAATACCTTCAAAGTACCTCTAACGCCAATATTTATGCAGCGGGAGATTCGGCAGATTCAAGAGGATTACCCCTTACCCCTGTTGCAGTAATGGAAGGGCATGTTGTGGCATCAAATATCATCAAAGGGAACAAGAAAAAAGTTAATTATCCACCAATGCCTTCCGTAGTTTTTACTTTGCCTACCCTGGCATCAGTAGGATTAACCGAAGCAGAAGCCAAATCAAAACAGATAGAATATCAGGTCAATTATAACCATGCGGAAAGCTGGTTCAATGCAAAAAGACTGAATGTTAAGGAATATGCCTACAAAACTATCATTGATAAAGAGAATCAGACTATTCTTGGCGCACATTTAATAGGACCTAACACGGAGGAAACCATCAATTTATTTGCCATGGCGATAAAGACCAAAATGAAAATCAATGAGTTAAGGACGATGATCTTTACGTATCCAACTTTGTCATCAGATATCCCTCATATGCTTTAAAAATAAATAGATTATGGAAATAGAACTAGTTTCTACCATTACATGTCCTGGTTGCGGACACACAAAAGAAGAGGAAATGCCCACAACAGCCTGTCAGTTTTTTTACCAATGTGATAATTGCAAGCATTTATTAAAACCAAAAGAAGGTGATTGCTGTGTTTATTGTTCTTATGGTAATGTTGCCTGTCCACCCATTCAGGAAGGAACAAATTGCTGCTAAAAATTTAAAATACTTTTGGTGACCTCCCCCACTCCAGATGTATCTTGCTGAAAATTAAAAGTATGATTCCTAGAGATCTAAGTAAAGATATAAAAACTCGCTTGCAGAGCATCAGCGGCCAGCTTAACGGACTTATAAAAATGCT